>OIEE01000291.1_pt1 | contig 18706 bp, 14 predicted proteins | sample 1581701 | NCBI WGS metagenome assembly OIEE01 (sample SAMN01760976, study PRJEB22395) | human gut metagenome | reverse complement strand
CGGTGGTTGGCCACCTTGATCTGTTCTTCTAAAATGGGTACGCGGCGGGCAAAATTGTTATGCTCGCGCACCTCGCGGGTCAGCTCTTCGAGCTTGGTGTCGGTCACGGCCTGACTGCGGCTGTTGGCGATCAGCACGCCGATCAGGGTCACGGCCCCGGCAATGACAGCGGATAAGATCGTTTCCAAACAACACGTTGCAGGTGTCCCAGTGGCCATTCTGACGCAGCTGCTCATAGGTCTGCACATCGTAGCACAAAAAGCGCGCGTTTACCTTCGTGTTCAGATGATTCAGGCTGTGCATGAACAGCTCGCTCACCTTTGAAGCGACGTTGCTGCCGCTCTCGCTCACAAACAGGATCACATCCTCTTTGCGGGCTTTTTCCAAGATCTTATAGCGGATCTGCGAAGCATTTTTGGCATTTTCCAGAACCTCTGCCAGCGGCATCCCGTCCAGAATATGGCTGCCCACCGAAAGTGCCATCGCTGTGGAAACATTGTTGATGATCCCGAGGTTGACATTCGGCAGGTCGTCCAGAAGCTCGGTGATGTTTTCCAGTGAGCCGAGGTCTACCAGGATCAGCACATCGCGGTTCTCGTTGAAATAAAGGATCTTTTTGACCTGACTGACGATCTCGCTGACCGGCACATCATAGGGCATATCGATGGCGTTGAACAGATACTTATGCAGCATCTTGTTGCACACGTCTGCAATGCTGCTGGCCGTAGCGTAACCGTGGCAGATGATGAGCGCCTGCACTGGCAGCTTGTTGCCGTGGCGGTGCAGCACCTCCACAAAAGCGCTGATCATCAGGATGCCGATGGACGAGAAATGCACATCGGTGGTGTTCTGCACCATCAGCAGCAGATCACTTGCCACCGCAAAACTGTAGGGCGCATCCCGCCGGACAGCCTCGGTCAGGTCTGCCACCAACTGCTGCATCTCGGCGCTGTCCTCCGGCAAGGCATCATCGAACACATTGCCGAAATACACCCACCGCGCCAGCATCAGGATAAAGCTGTTGGGGAAGCCGACACCGTACAGCTCATGGATGCGCTCCGAGATGCGCAGCATTCCCTGTTCGATGCCCTTGATGCGCTCATCTGCGATCTTGTTCTGGAACAGGATATAGTTGTTGTACTCCTCCAGCCGGTGCACCATGCGGGTGCAGAATCCGGCACATTCCAGACTGCCCTGTAAATACAGCCGCCCCTGCTCTCGGATCTCCTCCAGCAGATGATGCTCCCTTTCAAAGCCGCAGTCCTCCCGCAGGTCGTCCAGTGTCAGCGCACGGTTCTGTGCACCGGCCTCCGGCAGCAGCAGGCAGCTCTCAAACACGGCATCCGGCAGCACCGGCAGACCGATGCAGATGTCGCCGTCCCGGCTGCGGGAGTATGCATTGGTGCAGCTGGTACGGATGACCTGCTCCAGCTGACCCACGTTCCGCTCATACGGATACTGCATCAGCATCTGGTATGCCTGACCCGTCACCTGCGCCCTGCGGCCGATGCGCTGCTCCTCCTGCATCAGAAAACGATAGATGAGCCGCTTTTTCTCCAGCAGCGACCGGCTGCGCAGCGGCAGAAGCTCTGCCTGCACCGGCACACTGTTCTTGAGCGAGGGCGGCACCGTCTGCACACCGAAGATCAGGCGCGGATACTTCGCGCCCAGCTCCGGCAGCACTGCCGTTAAAAAGCGCACCGCCTCGGCCTGCACACTGCTCTCCAGCTGGTCAAAGCCGTGCAGGTACAAAAAATCGCTGCCGGTGCCAGCCTCCAGCCTGCGTTTGAACGAAGCGGCAAAGCCGGTGCCGCCCGGCTCTGCTGCGCCCCACATGGCGCAGTCCAACTCGGCAAAACGGCTCTCTGCCGGCACGACCTGCTTTTCCTTTGCATACTCCCATGTCTTGCCGGCCGCATCTGCTGCCGGGAACTCCAGCCGCAGCACCATTTTGGAGCTGTCACGGATGACCGCCACTTCCTGACCGCTGGTCACTTCGTCGCCCTTGGCCACCTTGAGGGCACTCACAACACCTGCCACCTCGGCGCGGACATACTGGCGGTCTGCCGTCTTGTCGTAGCTGCGCTGTGCCTGCTGCAGAGCAATGGACGCCTGCTCCGCCTTGGTGGTGGCATCAGAGGAGTCCACTGTGTACAGCACGGTGCCTTCCTCCACGATGTCCCCTTCCTCAAAGCTGCTGGTCAACACCTTGCCCGCTACCAGCGACTTAACATTATATGTATTGGCAGGGTTCAGAGTGCCGGTTCCGCTGAGGGTGTTGGACACATCCCGTTTGGACGGCGAGACCTGCACATAGTTGATGTCCGTATTGGCGTTCTGTGCCTTGTCCGGGCGCAGGATGAACCATCCGCCCAGCACGGCCACGCACACTACCGGCACCATCCATTTCCAGTTCTTGCGGAAAAAGGCTGCTGCTTTGCCGCCCTTCGCTGCGGGCTTTGCCTCACCCGCAGCCGTCTGCTGTACCGCAGCATCCTGCTTCTTTTTAAAGATCATGCTTGCTGTTTCCTCCTGTATCTTTCAGGGCATGCCCTGGTTTCGGTATCGGGCGCAGGCTTTGCAAAAGCGCGCGATAAAGAGTTTATTGTTAGTTTATCGCATTTTCGTCTATTACACAAGCGTCTAAATTTTGTTTTGACGCATTTGTGTCAAAGTTTTACCCAACTTTCACACCGTGCCCTCTTTTGCCTTCCAGACAAAACAAAAGAGACAGTGCCCCGCTCTTGCAGGGTACTGCCTCTTTTTTTGAAGCACGATCTTTATTCAGCTGTAGTTTCCACTACCACATACACCCCGGCAGGGACGCATGCAGCCCATGCGCCGTCCTTGTCCAGCCAGCCGAATTGCTCGCACACATGGTCCGGGCACTGACTGTCCAAAAACGCGATGGCACCATCCTTTACCTGCAGATGCACGATGTAGTCCCCTACCTCGTACAGGTAATCATGATCCTGCGCAAGGGGCAAAGTCTCGGTAACGCCGTCACCGAAATCCACAACGGCCTGTAAGCCGCTGCCCTTGGCTGGGTGCTGCGCCCGCACCGCAAGAAAAATACCTGCGGCCAGCACCAGCACCACCAGTGCAAAGATCACATTTTTCTTCCACGCGCTGCCCTTGGGGGCGGCGGTGTCAGAGTTTTTTGGCTTTATGCTCATGCAGCGTACTTGCTGGCAGCTGCACCGGCAATGCGGCCAAAGACGGTAAAGTCGGCCACAGCGTTGCCGCCCAGACGGTTTGCACCGTGCACGCCGCCGGTCACCTCACCTGCTGCGAACAGGCCGGGGATCACAGAGCCGTCAGCCTTCAGCACCTCGGTGTTGGTGTTGATCTTCAGGCCACCCATGGTGTGGTGCACACCTGCGGTGACCTTGATAGCATAGTAGGGAGCGGTATCCAGAGCCTTTGCAAAGCTGGTGCGACCAAAGTCGGGGTCGTTCTTGGCCTCAACGTAGCCGTTCCAGGTCTTCATGGTCTCGGCAAAAGCAGCCTCGTCCACGCCCATGGCCTTTGCCAGTTCCTCGTAGGTCTGGCCGGTCACGGTGTAGCCCTTCTTGATGTAGCCCTGAATGACGCTGGAAGCATCGACCATAGCCTGATCGACCACCAGCCAGCTGTAGCTGCCAGTCTGAGCGATCTCAGCAGCAGAGACCACGTCACGGGTGCCTACTTCGTCGATGAAGCGCTTGCCCTCGGCGTTGATCAGCACAGCGCCGTCGCCGCGCAGACCCTCGGTGATCAGGGCAGCGGTGTTAGCCTCCACGGTGGGGTGGATCTGGATCTGATCCATGTCCACAGTGTCAGCGCCCACAGCGGTAGCCATCTCAATGCCCTGACCCTGTGCGCCTGCGGCGTTGGTGGTCATAAAGCCCTTCAGCTCGGGCTTGTACTCGGTGACCATGTCCAGATTTGCGCCGAAGCCGCCGGTGGTCAGCACCACAGCCTTGGCGTTCACAGTGACGGTCTCGCCGGTAGAACCGGTGGCCTTGATGCCCACAGCAGCGCCGTTCGCATCGGTCAGGATCTCGTTGGCGGTGGTGTTCAGCAGGATCTGAACGCCAGCCTTCTCACAGTTCTCCTCCAGCAGGGGGATCATGTAGGAACCGACAGAAACGGTCTTGCCCTCTGCGTCCACAGGGCGATGGATGCGCTTGACGGATGCACCGCCAAAGCTGGAAACGCTGTGCAGAGTGATGCCGTGCTCGTCCAGCCAGTCGATGGCATCAGCAGAGTTGGAGCACAGGGTCTCCACCAGAGCAGGGTCGTTGATGCCCTTGCCGCCGATCATGGTGTCCAGCTCCATCAGCTCCACAGAGTCGAAGTAGCCCTTGGGGTCTGCCTGATAAGCTGCCCACTGCTCAGAGACGGTCTTTGCCAGAGCGGTGATGGTAGCGTTGTCGGCGTACTTTTCAGCAGCGGTCTTCAGGGTCTTTTCCACGCCTGCGGACTCGCCGAACTCGTTCTCGTCCTGATACACGGTCTTACCTGCGTTCATGCCGCCGGTAGCGCGCACGGAGTTGCCGCCCACCATGGGCTGGCTTTCCAGAATGACCACGCTCTTGCCCTCGGCAGCAGCAGTGATGGCAGCAGTCATACCTGCACCGCCTGCACCCACGATGGCAATGTCTGCATCAATGGTAGAGTCCTCGGCCTTGTTTTCCTCGGCCTTGACCTCGGTCTTGTAGTCGTCAGCGTTCAGGCCGGCTGCGACCAGAGCGGCAGCAGCAGCTTCCTTGATGGCGTCGGAGGTGATGGTTGCAGTGGCCACACCGTCCACGGCAATGCTGCCGCTCTCGGCAATCGCGCCGGGCAGCTGCTCCAGAGCCATGGTGCCGATGCCGGGGGTCTCATCCTTGCCCTCGGCGGTACAGCCGGTGATCTTGCCGTCGGTCAAAGTCAGAGTGACGGTAACATCGCCGCCCATACCCTTGGCGGTGCCGGTGAACTCGCCGGACACGCCTGCGGTGGAGGAGGCAGACTTGCTGCCGCAGCCGTAGCCCAGCAGGCTGACGCTTACAACAGCCGCCATGGCCAGCGCAGCCACGCTCTTGCGGATCTGATTCTTTTTCATTGTTTCATCCTTCTTATTTTGGGTTGCTTGTGTTCGGATATCTATCAGCAAAAAAAGGGGAGCTGCTCATTCGGAAAGCAGCTCCCCCTCGCTGAAACTTAGGAAAGACTTAGGCGTTGGCCTGAGCTGCAGCAACAGCGCAGGCAACGGTAGCGCCGACCATGGGGTTGTTGCCCATGCCGATCAGGCCCATCATCTCAACGTGTGCGGGCACGGAGGAGGAACCTGCGAACTGAGCATCACCATGGACGCGGCCCAGAGAGTCGGTCAGGCCGTAGCTTGCGGGGCCTGCAGCCACGTTATCGGGGTGCAGGGTACGGCCCGTGCCGCCGCCGGAAGCAACGGAGAAGTACTTCTTGCCGTTTTCCAGGGCCCACTTCTTGTAGGTGCCTGCAACCAGGTGCTGGAAACGGGTCGGGTTGGTGGAGTTACCGGTGATGGAAACTTCAACACCCTCAGCCTTCATGATAGCAACGCCTTCCAGAACGTCGTTAGCGCCGTAGCACTTAACAGCAGCGCGCTCGCCGTCAGAGTACGGGATGGTCTCAACAACCTTCAGTTCGCCGGTCTTGAAGTCGTAATCGGTCTTGACATAGGTGAAACCGTTGATACGGCTGATGATCTGGGCAGCATCCTTGCCCAGGCCGTTCAGGATAACACGCAGGGGTTCCTTGCGGACCTTGTTGGCGGTACGGGCAATGCCGATTGCGCCTTCAGCAGCAGCAAAGGATTCGTGGCCAGCCAGGAAAGCGAAGCAATGGGTGTCCTCATGCAGCAGCATGGCACCCAGGTTGCCGTGGCCCAGGCCAACCTTACGCTGTTCAGCAACAGAGCCGGGGATGGTGAAAGCTTCCAGGCCTTCGCCGATGGCAGCAGCGCAGTCAGCAGCGCTCTTCAGGCCGCGCTTGACAGCAATGGCAGTGCCCAGGGTGTAAGCCCAGACGGCGTTATCGAAGCAGATGGGCTGGATGCCGCGGATGATCTTATCGCAGTCGATGCCCTTGGCCAGCAGCATCTCGTTGCAGGCGTCGAGGCTCTCCAGACCGTTGGCCTTCAGGCAGGCCTCGATCTTGGGCATACGGCGATTCTGGGATTCAAAAGTTGCCATAATCTATGTTCCTCCCTCTCTTATTCTTCACGCGGGTCGATGTACTTGACAGCGCCCTGCTCAGCAGAGAAGCGGCCGTAAGTGCCGATGTTCTTCTCGTAAGCTTCCTTCGGGTCCATGCCATGGCGGATTGCTTCCAGCATTTTGCCCAGACGGACGAACTGATAGCCGATGACCTGGTTGTCTTTATCCAGAGCGGTCTTGAGGATGTAGCCCTCGGTCAGCTCCAGATAGCGAACGCCCTTGGCCTTGGTGGAGAAGATGGTACCGGTCATGGAACGCAGGCCCTTGCCCAGGTCATCCAGACCAGCGCCGACAGGCAGGCCGTTCTCAGAGAAAGCGGTCTGGCTGCGGCCGTAAACGATCTGCAGGAACAGCTCACGCATTGCAACGTTGATAGCGTCGCAGACGAGGTCGGTGTTCAGTGCTTCCAGGATGGTCTTGCCGGGCAGGATCTCGCCAGCCATAGCAGCAGAATGGGTCATGCCGGAGCAGCCGATGGTTTCAACCAAAGCTTCCTCAATGATGCCGTTCTTGATGTTCAGGCTCAGCTTGCAGGTACCCTGCTGGGGTGCGCACCAGCCCACACCGTGGGTATAGCCGCTGATGTCCTCAATTTTATAGGCCTTGACCCATTCGCCCTCTTCAGGGATGGGAGCGGGACCATGCTTCGGACCCTTCGTGATCGGGCACATATTGTTGACCTGTGCGGAGTATTCGATCATAATATTCTCTCCTTTGCATTATTGTCGGAAGCCGGTGCCATTTGCACCGCACAAACATCAGCAAGCCTGCGCGGGGGCTGTGCGTTCCGGCCGTCCATTGTCAAGCTTTTCACAGCTAATTTTATTATACGAGGGTAGTGGCCTTTTTTCAAGATGTTAGTCTTTTCTAACCGTCTGTTTTTGATAAATTTTTCTTGCCATTTTCTGCATATTCAGCAAAACGCCGTCCCGTTTTGCCTGCGGGGCGGCGTTTTCACTAGTCAAAAGCATTCTAAAATCTATTCCAATCGACAGATTGGAAACGAAAGCGGGGGTGCAGGAGCGCAGCACAGCCACAGTGCCCCCCCTCCTTTGCTTTATCCCATCAGAAAGCCGAACAGCAGCGGCGCAATGCCGCTTGCCGCTGCCATGCACAACACAGCAGCCAGCACGGTTTTGGCAAAATACCAGGCGTTCTTAGGCGGCAGCGGTTCCGGCTTTTGCTGCTTTTTGCCGCGGGGCGCGGGGGCGGCGGGCTGCGGCAGCTCCGGGGCCGTCAGGGCCGCCAGCGCACCGAACAGCAGCATAACCAGCGGAAACACCATGGATACCCGGATGGATACCACCGCCTGTGCCAGATAGCTGCACAGCGCCAGCATGACTGGGGCCACGCCGGGAGTGTTCCAGCTCCGTTCCCCGCGCCGCAGGTGGGCCGCCACCAGCAGCAGCCAGGCGGCCAAGCCAAGAATGCCGGTCGTCAGCAGCTGTTCCAGATATTCGTTATGCGCGGCATAGAACGTCGCCATGCGGGCTGTCATGGCGTCGCCTGCCCAGGCGGCCACGGCGGTATGCATCATGCCGGGGCCAATGCCCACAATCTTGCGCAGCAGGCTGCCGTCCGCCCAGGTGCCAAACGCAGCGCGCCAGGCCACGCCGCGGTAGGTACCCCAGTCATCGTTGAACACCAGCAGGTTATGCAGGCTTTCCGGCAGGGGCAGGTTTGGCATTGCATTGGCCAGCACAAAGGCCAACGCCCCCACCGCCAGCACAGCAATGGTGATGACCCGCCCCGGCAGGTACAGTGGGGCCTGCGCTGCAATGCCTTTGCGGGCCAGCACAAACAGCACCAGCCACAGCAGCAGGCTTGCCGCCATGCAGGGCAGTGCCACCTGCCACGCGCCCAGTTTGGCCAGCAGGGCGGTGCCGCCCTGGGTGTAAACGCTGGCACGCATGTAATGCATCCAGGCAGCCCAGCCGAAGAACGCCGCACTGATGAGCGCCGCACGGCGCAGGTGGCGGGTGGTAAAGTTTTTATGGCAGACCAGCACCATCACCGCCGCGCCGATGCCCAGGGCAAGCGCCTCTGAGTCCACAACGGCCAGCGCCAATGCGCCAAACGCTGCCGGAATGCCGGTCCAGACAGCGGTTCTGGTATCTTTGGCGTTCAGGAACTGGTAAAACACAATGGGCAGCGCTACCGAGAAAAAGCAGCCGTTAAAGTCCTTCTGCCCCAGGGTTGAGAAAAACTGTGCGCGCTCCACCACAGCGGTGTCTGCATACGCGCCGATAAGGTCAATGTTAAAGATGTTGAGCACATACAAAACTGCCACAATGCTTGTGGTAATGCCCAGCACCCAGAAAACAAAATCCAGGTTTTCAAGGTCCAGGTAGCTGCGCACAGCCCAGTACCCGGCGGCGGTAAACAGCACCAGCATCAGCCCGCCGTAATAGCCCCCCAGCCCCCAGGTGGACGCCGTGGGCGAAAGCGATGTAAAGGTGGAAATCAGGCTAGTGCCTGCAAAGGCCAGCACACCCCACAGGGTTACATCTCGTCCGGCGTTGGCGTTGCGCGGGCGGGGCGCACGGGCCCCAATGGCCGTACAGGCCACCAGCCAGAGCAGGAACAAGAGAAACAGGGTAAAACAGCCGGTGAACTTGGTCACACCAAGGTTGGAAAATTTATCAATGTACAGCGGGTATACGCACAGCACCGCGCACAAAAAAGCGGTTGCCGAGGTGCCCGCCAAGCGGTTGATCGCTTGCTGTTGGTCAGAACGCATGGTTCAAATTACCTCCGGGTCTTTTTCCCGCAGGCTTTGCGGCGTGCGGGTAACTGTATTGTATTATTTTACCCGTTCCCCTGCTGCTTTTCAACCGTTGCTACAGGTTTTACAAATAGGAAACATATCCCGCCCGCCACGGCGCTGGCTACCGCCAGCATATGCCGGGCAGGCAGATCCAGCAGCTGGCTGCCCGCATAACTCAGCAGGCTGCCGGCGCTCATGCCAAGGGCGATCAAGCCATAGTTGACCCCCGCATGGGCAAGGCCGAACAGGTCCGTATTTAAGGCGGGCTGCACCGCCGCGCCGCCGGAGTAAAAGCAGGTCAGCACACAGTAAGCCGCCAGCACCCACCACCCCTGCGCAAAGGCAAACCCGATGCTGCCCGCCGCCAGGGCCGCATACACCCCGTACAAAACTGGTTTGCGGCCCCAGTGGTCACTGGCAGCGGGGCAAAGCAACCGCCCTGCTGCGCTGGCCGCACTGCCCACTGCCACGCACAAGGGCGCCCACTGCTCCGGCAGGCCGCGGTCCGCTGCAATGGTCAGAATCTCCGGGCTGAACAGCAGCATGGGCGGGGCTGCCAGCGCCACCCCCGCAACACACAGGCGGTACTGCGTGGTGCGCACCATCTGGTGGGGCGGCAGGTCGTTTGCCGCTTTTGCGTTTGGCTGGCCGGCGGGCTGGGGTGGATTTTGCAGCACGGCGGCGGATGCCCCGCACACCGCCAGCACCACCACACCGAGCGCGGCAAAACAGACACGCATCCCCCAGCGGTTTTCCACAAAACCCACAAAAACGGTTAAAAACGCACCGGAAAGCCCCATAGCCGCACCGCTGACCCCCGTTGCCAGCCCTTTGCGGCTGGCATACCACTTTTGGGCGCAGGCCAGCACCGCCGGGGCCAAAAAGGCGCTGCCTACCCCCGCCGGGATGCTGTACACCAAAAAGAACAACGCCGCATTGCCCTGCGGCACCAGCGCTGCCCCCATGCTGCCGCCGCCCAGCAGCGCGGTACCCCACAGGGCCGCATAGCGCGGGCCGTGCTGATCCTGCACAAAACCGCCGATGGCGCAGCCGATGCCATACCCTGCCACCAGAATGGCAAAGCTGAGCATGGCCTGCCCGCGGGAAAAGCCGTACTGCGCCATGACCGGCTTTTGGAACACGCCCCACGCCGCCGGAATGCCGGTCAGCAGCTGTACGGCCGCACCGGCAGCCAGAATTTTGGGGTTGCCGTTTTGTTTTGGCATGGTGTTCTTCCTCCTTATCCTTCCAGTTCCACACAGTTTGATACAGCTTCAGTATGCCCCGTTTTTGTTGACAAAAAACGCTGGGACAGATATGATAAAGAGGTATATCTTTTGATCTTTCCGCGGGCCGCTGCCCGCGCAGATAATAGGGAGGAACAACCATGAAAACACAGCCGTTGAAGGGCATGCGCGACCTTTTGCCGCGCGAGCAGGCATTGCGTGATTACATTCAGGGCCAAATTTTGGATACTTACCGCGCCGCCGGGTTCCAGCGTATTTCCACCCCCATCCTGGAGGATATGGAAAACCTGGACAAATCCGATGGCGGCGACAACCTGAACCTGATCTTCAAGGTTCTCAAGCGCGGCGAAAAGCTGGCCGCTGCCCTGCGCTCCGGCGATGAAAAGCAGCTTTCCGATATGGGCCTGCGCTATGACCTGACCCTGCCGCTTTCCCGTTACTACGCTGCCAACCGTAACGAGCTGCCCAACCCCTTCAAGGTGATCCAGACCGACCGCGTTTACCGTGCCGAGCGCCCGCAGAAGGGCCGCCTGCGCGAGTTTGTGCAGTGTGATATCGACATTCTGGGCGATTCTTCCCCCAATGCCGAGGTGGAACTGATCGATGTGACCACTCGCGCTCTGCTGCGCATCGGTTTCAAAGATTTCACTGTCAACATCAACGACCGCCGCATCCTGCGCGCCATGCTGGAAAAGATGGGCTTTGCCGCTGACCAGCTGGATTCCGTCTGCATCAGCTTTGACAAGCTGGATAAGATCGGTGCAGACGGCGTAAAGAAAGAGCTGCTGGAAAAAGAGTTTGACGCCGCCGCTGTGGAAGCGCTGGATGAGTTCCTGCGCGCCGGTGATTTCAGCCTGGACGCCGTGACCGCCCGCGTTGGGGACGAGACCCTGACCGCCGACCTGCGCTATGTCATCGCCACCGCCGAAAAGATTGCCAACGGCCGTTACGGCATTGCCTATGCCCCCAGCCTGGTGCGCGGCCAGGGATACTATACCGGCATGGTGTTTGAAGTGACCTGCCCGCAGTTCAGCGGCGCTGTTGCAGGCGGCGGCCGCTACGACAATATGGTTGGCAAGTTCATTGGCCAGCAGGTGCCCGCCGTTGGCTTCTCCATCGGGTTCGAGCGCGTCTGCGGCATTCTGCTGGAGCAGGATTACCAGATCCCCGGTGCCAAGCAGAAGCTGGCTCTGCTGTATCTGAAGGATGCCGATTTCGCCGCCGTGCTGGCCAAGGCCGATGCCCTGCGCGCAGCCTATGATGTGACGGTTCTGCCCCAGGCCAAAAAGCTGGGCAAGCAGTTCGGCACATTGGAAGCCGCTGGTTACAACGCTGTTGCCTTTGCGGACAATGACGACATCAAGGTTCTTGGTCAAAAAGCTGAATAATTAGAATTATTTTTGTGGGGTGTGCCGGTTTTGCGGCGCACCCCGCTTTTTTTGACATCAAGCTGTAACATTCCGGTGCCACTTCCGTGTTATACTGGTAAAGGAAGCAGATATTGCTTTTGGCTTACCCCTTACCACACAACACAATAAGGAGCGTGCCCTATGAAACATACAACACTATCCCGCTTTGCCAGCCTTGCCGCATCCGCCGCGCTGGCGCTCAGCCTTGCTGCCTGCGGTTCCACCAGCCGCAGCACCTACTCCGCCGCTGTTTCTAACGATACCGCCGCCCTTAGCAGCCAGGATGCCGGAGACTATGAATCTTACAGCGCCGAAAGCGCCGCAGCCGGGGAAGGCAGCAGTTTTTCTTCAGACGATCTGACCAGCTCGATGCTGGATCCTTCCACGGTGGAAAGCAGCCGCAAGATCGTGTATAACGCCAGCGTGCGGATGGAAACCACCGACTATGATACCACCCGCGCCGCCTTGCAGGAGGCCGTAACCGCCGCGAACGGCTACCTGGAAAGCACTGACCAGGGCGGCAGCAAGGATTCCGGCAGCCGCTATACTTATTACACCGCGCGCATCCCTGCCGAAAACTACCGCAGCTTTTTGACCGCCGCCGGGGAAGCCGGGAACGTGACCTCGCTGAACGAGAGCGCGCAGGACATTACTGCTGAGTATGTAGATGTGGAAGCCCGCCTGAAAGCCCTGAACGACCAGCGCGACCGGCTGAACACCCTGGCCGACAAAGCTGAAACCACCGCCGACCTGCTGGAAATTGAAAGCCAGCTTTCGGATGTGCAGTATCAGCTGGAAAGCTACACCGGCCAGATGCGGCTGATGGATAACCAGGTGCGCTATTCCACCGTGGATATTTCCCTGCAGGAAGTGCGGGTTCTGACCCCCACCGCCACCACCTTTGGCGAAAAGTTTGTGGAAGCCGTTACCAGCGGCTGGCGCGGCTTTGTGGATGGGGCCGAAGATTTTATCCTGGTGGTGGTTTACCTGTGGCCGGTGGTACTGATCGTGCTTGCCATCCTGCTGGTGGCACGGCCCGCCCTCAAGCGCCGCAAGGCCCGCCGGGCGGAGAAAAAGCAGGCCAAGCTCGCTGCAAAGGCTGCCGCCCAGGCGCAGCCCGCAGAGCCCGCCAAACCGGACGACACCGTAAAATAAATCGCACCTCTTCTTTCCAACTTATATCGCAAAGCGGGCGCACCGTCCTACAGTAGACGGTGCGCCCGCTTTGTTTTATTTTTACCGGCTGTGCTTACAGGCCGTACAGCTCGGTATATTTGTTTTTCAGGTAGTTGGTGTAGTGGGCGGCATCAAATGCGCCACCGCACAGGCTTTGCACCAGCCACTGCGGTTCCTTGGCGCGGCCATGCTGCCACACGCGGCTGCGCAGAGCGTCCTTCAGCGGCTGCATGTTGCCTTCGGCCCACTGGGCGTCCAGGTCCATGGTTTTGCGCAGGTCATCCACCGCCTGTGCGCTGTAAGCACTGCCCAGCGCATAGCTGGGGAAGTAGCCCATATCGCCCATTGCCCAGTGGATATCCTGCAAACAGCCGTGGGTATCGTCCGGCACATCCACGCCAAGGTATTCCTTATACTTGGCGTTCCAGGCGGCGGGCAGGTCGGCCACGGTCAGGGTGCCCTGCATCAGGGCCTTTTCCAGCTCATACCGCACCATAATGTGCAAAGAGTAGGTCAGCTCGTCCGCCTCGGTGCGGATCAGGCTCGGCTCGGCGCGGTTGACGGCGCGGTAGATCTCTTCCTCGGTCACGCCGTTCAGCTGCTGGGGGAACAGCTCCAGCAAAGTGGGATACAAATAGTGGATGAACGCGCGGCTGCGGCCCACATAGTTTTCAAACAGGCGGCTCTGGCTTTCGTGCAGGCCGGTGGTTGCGCCGCCCGCCAGGGTGGTATAATCATACTTGGGGTCAACGTTCAGCTCATACAGGGCATGGCCGCCCTCGTGCGCCACGCTGTACAGGTTGGAGAACATATCCTGCGGCATATAATGGGTGGTAATGCGCACATCGCCGTGCCAGAAGCCGGAGGTAAAGGGGTGTTCCGTTTCGCCCAATACGCAGTGGTCCGGGTCCAGCCCCCACACTTCCATAATCTTTTTGGAAAGCTTGCGCTGCTGCTCAATGGGCCAATCCTGATACAAAAAGTCGGTGCGGATGGCGCTGCCGCGCTCTTTTATGGCAACCAGCAGCGGCACAATGGTCTCGCGCAGGGCGGCAAAGAAAGTATCGCACTGGGCAATGGTCAGGCCGTGTTCATAGCGGTCCAGCCAGACTTCATACGGGTCGCGGTCAGGGGCAAAATAGTGGGCCTGCGCGCGCAGGGATTCCACAATTTTTTCCAGATACGGGGCAAAACTGGCAAAGTCATTGCCGCGCTTTGCCTTGCCCCATGCGGGCATGCTTTCCTGCGTCAGCTTGGTGAACGCGGCGTACTCTTCTGCCGGGATCTTGCCAATCTCGTCATAGCTGCGCTGCAACTCCCGCACTTCTGCCTTTTCCTGTTCGGTTTCGGCATCAGCGGCAGCGCGCTGCAGCAGGGCGGCGGTGTCAGCGCTGACCAGCTGGTCAAAGTAGGCGCGGCTCAGCACCTCCATGGCTTCGGCGCGGCCTGCGCTGCTTTCCGGCGGGGCTACCGTCTCACTGTCATAATCGGCAACGGCCATTGCGTACTGGTAGGCATACAGTCTTTTTTCCAGCTCGCGCAGAGCTTTGATGGAATCTTTCATTGAGTTCTCCTTTCCGCCGGGGCGGCGGTTTTTATTCATGACTTATTATAGCACACCCGGCGGCTGTTCGGCCAGTTAGCAGCACAAAACCGAAAAACTTTGCCCTGCGGCACATTTTCCCCCAACTGCCCATTGTCAGGCGCGGGAGCGGGCCTGTATAATGGTTATCATGTTTTTTATTTGCCCCTGAGCGCGGGGGGATTCAGGAGAACGCCATGAAAAAACAAGCCTCACCCCTGCTGCCTGCACTGCTGGACCTGCTGCGGCAGTATCTGGCGCTGGATATGGCCGTATACGCCGGACACGCCACCTTGCTGCTGCTTACGGCATCGCTGCCGCTGCTGATGTGGGTGCTGGTCATCATCAACATGCTGCCGTTTTATTCGGTTTCGGACATTGCCGCGCTGGTTGCCCAGCTTTTGCCGGATATCCCGGCCATCCAGTCAATGGCGGTGGATGTGATTGCCAACCTGAATGATCAGTCCACCACCTTCATGGCTTCCTTTGCCGCCATCACCACGGTGATTTCCGCTTCCGGTGGGATGGCCGCGGTGCAAAAGGGGCTGCAAAAGCTGACCCCCGGTGCCCGCAAAACAATGTTTGACCGTTTGTGGGCTGTGCTGTATACCTTTTTGTTTGAGGGCCTGATGCTGGTTGCCATGGTGGTGCAAAGCCTGAGCCCAATCCTGCGCGGGCTGGCCGGGCTGCTGCCGCTGCATACCCTGGTGGGCGGGCTGCTGCAGCGGCTGCACAGCCTGCTCAGCATCAGTGCGGTGCTTTCGTTGGCGCTTTCGCTGCTGACGGTAACACTGATCTACACCTATGTGCCCGGCGGCAAGCGCCGCATACGGGATCAGCTGCCGGGGGCCGCCGCTGTGGTAGCGGTGTGGACGCTGTTTTCCAAAATATTCTCGTTTTACATCGGGCATTTCTGGAAGTTATCGTACATTTACGGTTCTTTGGCTGCAATCGTGCTGATTACGCTTTGGCTGAATGTGAACATCAATGTGCTGTTTTTGGGTGCCGGGCTGAACGCAAAGATTCAGGGGATGGGGCAGGAGAAAAAGGAACCGGATGCTTGAGATACACCCTAGGGCGCGACGCCCTCACCGCACAGGGAAGAAACACAAATATTGGGCTGCGAACCTGCAAACCATGTGTAGGAAACGACGCTCGCATCGTCCTGCATGGCGGGCCGTAATATGCGCACACGTCGGGATGAGGGCATCCCGCCTTACGTGGCCGGGCGTACAATGTGCGCTCCCACGGGCTCCACAGGGTCAAACGCTTTTTTCTAACGCATTAAACCCATACAAACACTACCTGATACACCAACAGGGCGGCCGGGAAGTTTTCCCGGTCGCCCTGTTTTATTGCTCTCGTTTTATTGCTTTCTTTGAACCGTGAACTTATTCAGCGGTCTTATACCCATCGGGGTTGTGGCTCTGCCAGTTCCAGCTGTCGCGGCACATTTCGTCAATGCCGTACTCAGCTTCCCAGCCCAGCTCACGCTTGGCCTTGCTGGGATCGCACCAGCACTCGGCAATATCGCCGGGGCGGCGCGGGTCAATGACATAGGGCAGCTCCTTGCCGCAGGCCTTGCTGAATGCATGAATCACATCCAGCACACTGTAGCCGTGGCCGGTGCCCAGGTTGCAGATGAACAGGCCGGGCTTTTCTTCCAGCTTTTTGATGGCTGCCACATGGCCGCGGGCCAGGTCCACAACGTGGATGTAGTCGCGCACGCCGGTGCCATCGGGGGTAGGGTAATCATTGCCGTACACATGCACTTTTTCCAGCTTGCCAACGGCAACTTTGGCGATGTAGGGCACCAGGTTGTTGGGGATGCCGTTCGGGTCCTCGCCGATCTTTCCGGAAGGATGTGCACCGATGGGGTTGAAGTAACGCAGCAGAGCAACGTTCAGCTCCGGGTCTGCCTTGCAGCAGTCGGTCAGGATGCGCTCGGTAAACACCTTGGTAGTGCCATACGGGTTGGTGGTTGCACCAACAGGGAAATCCTCGCGGATGGGCACGCTGGCGGGGTCGCCGTAAACCGTTGCGGAGGAGGAGAAGATGATGTTATGGCAATCGTAACGGCGCATAACATCCAGGATGTTCAGGGTGCAGTTCAGGTTGTTGGAGTAATACTCGATGGGCTTGGAAACGCTTTCGCCCACGGCCTTGTAGGCGGCAAACTGGATCACACAGTCAATGCCGGGATTTTCCGCAAAGACCTTTTCAACTGCCGCATGGTCGGTCATGTCTGCTTCCACAAACTTGAAATCCTTACCGGTGATCTCGCGCACACGCTTCAGGGCTTCGGGGCAGGAGTTGTAATAGTTATCTGCCACCACAATATCGTAACCCGCATTGAGAAGCTCCACACAGGTATGGCTGCCGATGTAACCGGCGCCGCCGCTGACCAAAATAGACATACTGATCGCTCCTTTACACAATATGGAAAGTTGTTGCCGGGATTTTGTATCTTCAACAGGGCATCCGCAGGGTTTGCTTCGTTCCCTTGTTGATTTTATTCTAGCGTCTTTATCACAATATGGAAATAGATGTTTCCATGTTTGATATGTAACTTTGTTGTTACCTTTACCGTTCGCACAGATGCAGCGGGTGCGGGGCGCGGCGGTAAGCGCCGGGCGTTTGGCCGGTCAGGGCGTGGAACCGCCTGCTGAACCACGCCAGAGAGCCATACCCCAGCATACGGGCCGTTTCGCCGGGGCCGTACCCCTGGGTCAGCAGCAGCGCTGCCTGTTCGGCTTTCATGCAGGAGAAATACTCCATCGGCCCCATGCGGGTGCGGGCGCGGAACGCCTGCTGCAATGCCACGCGGGAGCAGCCATTGGCATCGCACACCTGGTCCAGCGCCAGCGGCTTTTCAATGTTCTGCGCAAAGTACAGGCGCACGCTTTCCACAAGGGCTGCCTGCTCCTGCTCGGCGCGGGCACGGGGGCTTTGTTTGCGGGTGCGCTGCCTGCGGCGGGCCAACAGGTACAGCAGCTGTGCCAGATAGATGGTTTGCAGCTCTTTGCCGCCAAACGGGATTTCCGCGCGGCGGGCGGGCATCTGGCAGGCATCCTGCACCGGCTGGAACACCTCGCGCACCGTTTCTGCCAGCTGGCGCAGACAGCTTTTTTCGGCGTTGCCGAGCCGCATGTGGCAGCTGCGGAAAGAATCCATCGCACTGCCGTCCGCGGTAAATTCCATGCGGAACACCTCCGGCGGAACTTCGCCCACTGCGCGCATGGCAAACAGCTCTGCGGGCTGGTGGAACAAAATCTGCCCGGCGCGCAGCAGCACCCGGTGGGTATCGCACAGCTCTTCCACCATACCACTTTTTACATATACCAGCAGCCAGCCCTCACAGGTGCGCTCCGGCGTTTGCTGGCCAATGCGCCATTCGGATTCCGCCGCGCTGGCAATCCCTGTTACCCGCAGCGGCCATTCATCCCCATACATGCCTTCACCTTCCCTGTTCAGGTTGCTTCATCGCTTGCGGTCCAGTTCTGGCCTGCGCCGTTGCTGAACACACCGGGCGGGTCCTGCGTTGCCGCCGGGAACTGCTCGCTCCCGGGGAAGCTGTCCACCAGCCCCAGGCGGTAGGCCGTCAGCGGGCAGAGCGTTTTTTCGATATGGTCATAGCTGATGCCGTTATCGCTGTTGTAGGTGTAATACATAATAGCATCCGGCCAGGTGTTCAGCACATACTGCGCCAGCGGCTGGGTCACAAACGTATCCCGGCTGCCGACGTAAAGGTCTGCCGCACCAAACAGGTGCAGGATCTCGTGGGCATACACGGTGGGGCTGTTGTAGGTTTTCTCCCCTGCATAGGAATCATAGAGATAAAGACAGCTGAATTCATTCAGGTAATTACCGCCATCCTCCAGATAATGCAGAATGGAGTAGGAAGCCCCCTCCACCGGCAGAAAGATCAGGTAGCCAATGCTTGCCGTGCCGTATTGCTGCTGGATGGATTCCACATCCACCTGTGCGGTCAGGGTGTCCACATCGTCATAGAACGTTGTGCCGGTGGTGGTATCTTCCGTCAGACCGGCTTTGTAGGCGGCAAAGGTGCTCAGATTGTTTTCACCAGTATCGTAATAGATTTTCGGCTGGGCGTTATAGGTCTGTGCCTGCTGGGTGATCCAGTCCACCGCCACGGCAAGGTTCTGCCGCGTCTGGGCCAGGGCTTCCTCGGTCCAGGGGTTGGCGTCGTCCTGCAGATAAATGCTGTACAGCACGCTGGGCCATGCCAGCAGCCCGCAGCTGCCGTACACCTGCTGTAAATCTTGCTGTTGGGCAGGGGTCTG
>OIEE01000290.1_pt1 | contig 18795 bp, 14 predicted proteins | sample 1581701 | NCBI WGS metagenome assembly OIEE01 (sample SAMN01760976, study PRJEB22395) | human gut metagenome | reverse complement strand
GGAAGATTGAACAACTACATAAGATTTTATTTGTGAAAAAGAAAAATACCGCCCACGCAGCGCAGCGATGATTTTGTCGGGTGAAACGGCGGCAAAATAGATCGGGTGTGTTGCGGGGCGGTAAAAATCTTCATGGGGAATAAATCCTCGCCGTTCTGTACTTTTCTACAAGACCGCGTTTGCGTAGCAATGAAAGCCCCAGTGGGGCTTTTAAGCGGCAGAGCGGTCTTGCGCAAGCAAGATGGAGGGGCATTGCCCCGACAAGCTCGGTGGGATTTGTGATAGAGGGTATCATGGATTGCAGGGCACGTCAAGATGATTTTGCAAATTTTATTGCAGTAAAGCGGTGATAGTAGGACTTATTGATTTAGAGAGGGAGATCGTGATAAGTAATTAGTTCAATAGAATTTTTATCTACCCACGTGAGGATTTCTGGACTGGTAACTGCATTCAAATCGTTAAGTCGATAGAGACTGTAGCTAGAAAGTTCCATTAATTCTTTGTCTACATATCCCATGTGACCTACTACGAGGGAATACTCTTGATTTAAAATGGCATTACTCTGTGTAAGGAGATATTCTTTAAGCGAAGAATCTAGCTGATTTTCCGGTGTGGGAGGCTTTTTGTACCAAGGCATCAGCATATCGGAAAGGTTCCGACCAAATATTTTTTCAAAACAATCCACAGAGAATGGTACACCAGCTCGTTTTGCTAAATCTTTCTCTTGCTCCAGAATTCTAGGAGTTGTATAAGCATGTGGATGAATGTAGGCTGGTTTATGCCCAACTAGTTGAATAAAATGTTCCAATTGTGCTTCCAGTTCTCGCGAGACTTCTTGAGAATCGGTATGCTCTCCGGAAGGAGTTGCCTTATCTAGTTTTCGACTTTCCCAACTGCTGTAAAAACTTCCGTCAGGCCGTGTAAGAGAAGAGATTTCTTCTGGTGAACTCAGTGGATATCCCGTTGTCAAATTTAAGTCCAAACCAAGTGCAACTTTATCCAAATATGGAAAAATCCATTTTAGACATTCTGAACTCCATGGCATATTGACGAATGCTCCGGTGTTGCGAATAATTCCGTGCGTTATTCCATATATAATGCCCGCAGACACTGCCGGTGAAATTCCATAGTCGTCTGATTGTACCAGAAGTTTTGTATTCATAACAGACACTCCCATATTAGGTAAGGTCATCTCCATTAGTGTTTATGACCTTTTTATACCAGTAAAAAGACTTTTTGCGGGTGCGCTTCAGAGTGCCGCAGCCTTCATCGTCCCGGTCCACATAAATAAAGCCATAGCGTTTTTTCATTTCGCCTGTCGCCACCGACACTAGGTCGATCGGACCCCAGCTGGTATAACCCAGCAGCTCCACGCCGTCTTCTTCCACAGCCAGCTTCATCTGCTGCAGATGCTTGCGCAGATAGCTGATACGGTAATCGTCTGCCACATAACCGTCTGCATCCGGCTGGTCAATGGTACCCAGACCATTTTCCACGATGAACAGCGGCTTCTGGTAACGGTCGTAGATCTCATTCATCGTGATGCGCAGGCCCACCGGGTCCAGAAAACGCCCCCAGGGCTCCCGCTCCAGATACGGATTATCGGCCGAGTGCAGCAGGTTGGAATCGTATTTTCCTTCTGCGTGGGCTTCCACCACGCGGGTGGAGTAGTAGGAGAAGGAAACGAAATCGGCTGTATTCTCCCGCAGAATGGCGGCATCATCCGCCTGGAAGGGGATCTGGTACCCATGCCGCGCAAACTCTCTGCACACATAGGCGGGGTAGCTGCCGCGCATTTGCACATCGGTGAACATATAGTGCTTGCGGTTTTCTGCCTGGGCAGCCTGCACATCCTCCGGACTACAGGTTCTGGGGTAATAGATACCAGCATTGAGCATACAGCCCACTTTAGCCCCGGGGATCATTGCGTGGCAGAGCTTTGTGGCCCAAGCACCGGCCACCAGCACATGGTGCACCGCATCGTAGATGGACGCATAGCGGTCCTCACCCTCCCGGAACACGATGCCCGCCGCCATAAAGCAGGCGCTGGTCATGATGTTGATCTCGTTGAAGGTAAGCCAGTACCGCACCAGACTGCCGTACTCGGCAAACAGAGTGGTGACTAGCTTTTTATAAAAGTCGATCAGCTTCCGGTTCCGCCAGCCGCCGTAGGCGGTGACGAGATGCATGGGGATGTCGTAGTGTGTGATGGTGACCAGCGGCTCAATGCCGTATTTATGGCATTCTTCAAACACACTGCGGTAAAACGCCAGCCCTTCCCGGTTGGGCTGTGCATCGTCGCCGTTGGGGTAGATGCGGCTCCACGCAATGGAAAGGCGCAGGGTCTTAAAGCCCATCTCTGCAAACAAGGCAATATCCTCTTTGTAATGGTGGTAAAAATCCACCGCATCCTGCGCCGGGTAATAGTGCTCTGCATCCGGGGCCAGCATAGGCAGCTCGCCCTTGATCACCGCCACGCGGTCTTTGCCGTATGGCAGGACATCTGCGTTGGCAAGGCCACGCCCGCCCTCGTTCCAGCCGCCTTCGCACTGGTTGGCCGCCATTGCGCCGCCCCACAAAAAATTTTCAGGAAGTGACATTTTCTTCTCCTTCTTATCTGCACCAGAATACTCCCCGCCCTGCAATTTGCAGAATGGGGAGTTTCCGGCAGGAATCGTCAGTTTTTCTGCTGGGCCTTTTCAAAGCCAAACACAAGGCCAAGCGCCAGCGAAACACCAAAGGCAACCACCATGCCGATGGCACCCGGGACGGAATACTCGCCAAAGCGCAGGAACTCCAGGAAGGGGAAGCCCACGCCGGAGAACAGCGTGACCTTGCCGCCCAGCAGGCCCATGGTCACGCCGCCGGCCACTGCGCCCAGCATATCCCAGGCCAGCGCCTTGCGGTCCCGCAGGAAAATGCCGTACAGCGCAGGCTCCGAGATATTGGCCGTCACATGTGTGACGAAGCAGGTCCAGCCAAGCTCTTTGTTCTCCCGGCTGCCTGCACGCAGGGCATAGGCCAGCTCCACGCCGATGCCTGCCAGGTTGGAAGCAATGGTAGCCGGACTGACGATGGCGTCGTAGCCCATTTCCATCCAGGTGGGCAACAGCGCCATCATGACCGGCACATGCATGCCGAACATAATCACGAAGGGCCAGATGGCAGCCACCACAACGATGGTGGGCACGCCGATGGTGTTGTTCATCCACAGGATGGCACTGCCGACCCAGCTCATGATCTCGTTGCAGATAGGGCCAAAAACGCAGAAGGTGAGCGGGATCATGATAAAGGTGGTGAGCACCGGCACACCGATGGTACGGATGAAGTCCGGCACCACTTTTTTGACCCACTTGTGCACATAGGAGAGGATCCAGACCACCAGAATGACCGGGACCGTTGCCTGGGTGTAGTTGACCAGCTGCATGGGCAGCAGGCCATAGATCTTGAAGGGCTCTCCGGCCGCCACGATGTCCAGCATGGTGGGGTGCAGCATCAGTGCTGCCACCAGCATGGAAAGGATCGGGTCGGTCTTGAAGCGCTTGGCTGCGCTGTAAGCCACGAAGAAGGGCAGGAAGTAAAAGCCTGCATCATTGACCAGGTTGCACAGGATGTACAGCTGGCTTTCCGCCGTCAGCAGGCCCAGGTTCTTGGGCCCGAACAGCACCGCCACCATCTTGAAGATACCGGCCACGATTATCACCGGCAGCACCGGGGTCAGGCTGCCACTGACGGCACCCAGGATATTGTTGGCCACCGCTTTGGGGGTCAGCTTTTGTTTTTCCTGCGGGAGCTCTGCTTCGGCAGCAGGCTGTGCTGCATGCTCCAGGCCGATCCGTTCGCATACGATATCGTAAACTTTATCCACATTACGGCCGATCACGACCTGGACCTGCCCGCCTGCGCGGATCACCTTCAGAACACCTGCAATGGCTTCCAGCGTTTTATCGTCCGCTGCTTTGCTCTCGTCCACAAGCACAAAGCGCAGCCGGGTCATGCAATGGGTCACGCTGCTGACATTTGCCTTGCCGCCCACTGCCGCAAGCACCTGTTCAGCAATTTGTTGATTGTTTGCCATGATGAAATCTCCTTTACTTGTTCTCCAAGGAAAATCGGTTTTATATCTCTACAGTGGGCGCGCTCCACCATAAAAATCAGGATCAAATACAAGGCAGATACCGGTAGGCATCGCCGGATTGCACAAAGTGGACCGGCAGATGTGGTGCCAGCTGCTGCAGCCAGTCCGCCAGATACTCCATGCCGATTTCTTCAATATTAAAATGCCCTACCGCAAAAATGCAGCGGTCTTCGCCCAGCATGGCAGCATCCCGGATGTACTCACACACCGTAAAATCTACCATCTCCAGCGTCAGCAGGCAGTTTATATCTTCTTCATTGATTTGTTCAATGATCCGATCATCTGATAAATGCCCCAGAATATGCATGGGAACCTGCACTTTCCGGATTTTTGCGGCCGGATTACCGATGAAACGCACTCCTTCCAGATGGAACTTTTTTGTCAGAAAAGATGCCATTTCCTGCACAGTCCAGGCTCTTGGCAGGCAAAAATCATGGCACAACAGCGCATTTTTATCGGTCTGGTATTCATTCCAGCCCAGCAGGCTGCTCAGGCCATAAAAAATACCATCGTGCAGTGCACCGTCCACCCGGATCCCCGCATGAACATAATCATGATAGCGCCAGATACAGACACCGCTCTCTTCCAGCAGTGCTTTTTTCTTCCGGAATGCCGTATTTTTTTCCAGCCAGTCCGTCCGGTCTCCGTGGTTCCAGAACAAAGCCTCGTGCACAACAATGAAATTGCATCCCAGTTCCATTGCCTTTTTTATGACAGCAGGGGACGCATAGCAGGTGCTGATAATACCGGTACACTCCTGCCCGGCATCCCCCCAAAGCACTTTATCCCTTGTGGTATCTGCACAGATCTCCCGACCATTCCAGACAGAACCGGAATTTGCCTTGATTGTTTGGATGAGTGTATAAATTTTCATGGTCGATCTCCTATGCATGGTATTTCTGCTTCGTTCAGCAGCTTTATTATACGGCCAATTGCACGGTTTTGCGGTACACTAGGTGTAACAACGCTGCACTTTTGCTGCGGGAAAAGAGGGAGTCTATGTCTGTTCTGGATCAGCTGCGGGAAAGTTTATCGGATTTTTCCCGCAACGAACGCCATGTTGCCGATTATATTCTGAGCAACCCGCAGGAGATGCGGTCGCTTTCCGGCGAAGCACTCGCCGCCATCTGCGGTGTCAGCCGCAGCACGGTGCTGCGGCTGTGCCAGAAGCTGGGCTATCAGGGCTATGCCGAGTTCAAATATGCCCTGCAGCATGAAACCGAACACCCGGCCCAGACCCGGCCGGCCGATGCGCTGCCCACCCAGAACGTGCTGACCTACTACTGCAGCGGCATGCTGCAGATGGAGCCGCTAGTCACTTCGGACGCGCTGCGGGATTTTGCGGATACACTCTCCCACGCCAATCGGGTGGTGGCACTGGGGCTAAACCACTCTTCTGTTTCGGCCGAGCAACTGGCTTTCCGGTTGAACAAGTTCGGCGTGGACTGCCACATGCTGTGGGACGATGCCCGGATGGCCAGCTATGAGCGGGTGTTGAAGCAGGGAGATGTGGTTGTGATTTTTTCCATCAGCGGCCGGGATTTCTACGAAACGCTGGTGTCCGAATATCGTAAAAATCGCGTCAAAGTGGTCCTGATCACCATGGATCCCGACAGTTCGCTGTGCCATCTGGTAGATATTTCAATTGTTTTGCCTTTTCTGACCTATAATGCCGGCGGCATGTATCCCATGGATGAAACCGTGATTTTCTTTATGTTTATCGAGATGCTAGCGGAAAAACTTCATCAAACCCTTCATCGATTGGATGAGTAAAATTCATGAATTTTACTTAATTTACGTAAAAACGCAAGATGCCCGCTCACCATGGAAATTCAGTTCCATCGGTGGGCGGGCATCCTTTTGTTATTCGGTGGTGCGCCATATACGAAAGATTGATGGCAATATAAAAGGGACACCTACAACACCGTGGTGCTGTCCGATGTCCCTTGCGACTGATTTTATCGTTGTCCGCCAACCTCAGGCCCCTATGTCCTGCATCTCTTTCGGGTTTTATCGCTGCCCGCCAGCCTCAAGCCCTTACGTCTTGCATCTGATCGGATTTTAGGTGTCAGCCACACCAGCGGAGTGACGTCCGCTTTCCTATTTACAGTATATTCGATTTGCACTTCAATGGCAATGATCTTTCCAATCAATCTTCCAATCTGCCGTGGCCGCAGCCGAGGGAAAGATAACGCTCCATCCCTCCACCCAGCACAAGCTGTGCATACTCCAATGGCTTGTTCCACAGCAGCCAGTCCAGCTCTGCCCGCTGTGCCGGGGTGTTTCCGTATTCGTCCTCCACAGTGGCGCAGTCGATGGCAACGGTGGTGCCATCCTCAAACCGGGCTTCCACCCGGTCGGTATCCATATTAAAGCTGCAGGAAAGCAGTTTGTTCATGGTGAACCTCATTTCTATATCAATTGGTGTCTGTTCGGATGTCCTAAACCCTGCCATAAAACCGGTGATTGATTTGTCCATTGGGCTTTGTTTTGCCCGTCTGCACATTTTTGCACACTTTTTGCACACCTGAATAGCTGGATAACGGTTGCAAAGCATTACGCTGTATGCAAATAATGCGGTGTGTGCAAAGGCGTGTTTTGCGATGATGCGATAAAAATAACGCTTCTTCGAACTTTTGAAATTTGACGAATGATGCACCTTGGATTCTTTTAATCAGAGGGCCAGGGATTCGAGTTCCCTCGAGCGCACCAAAAGGACGACAAATCGTTGAGAGAAACGGTTCGTTGTCTTTTTTGTTTTATATAGGCTTTTTGGGCTTGTACCTATGATTTTTTCAAAAATTTTAGAGGTCAGAGGTACAAAAATGAAGAAGATTCAGAAGAATGCAGTCCGGTTTGATAATCTAAAGCAAGATTTTTTGGACGATAAGAAGTATTCTGGCACGGCAGAAGCCACGTTGAACGGCTATCGGTATGATATTACACGGTTTTTGAAGTTTCTGTCAGATGAACGGTTAGCCGTGAATGAGGCAGGATTCAAGCGGTATGTTATTCACTTGACGGATAGCAGAATGACTGCAAACAGCGTCAACCACTATATCCGTTCGGTGAAAGTGTTCCTTTACTGGTGCATGGAGCAGGACGAAATAGCACCGTTCAAAATCAAGATGGTAAAGGCACAAGAAACCATCAAGGACGTTTACACGCAGGAAGAACTTTGTGCACTGATTCAGCCGCCGAAACGTGAGGACAGCTTTGTTGTCTGGCGCAGTTGGGCTATCATCAACTTTATTTTGGGAACAGCAGCACGAGAAGCAACAGTCTGTGAAATGCAGATGCAGGATATATCTTTTGATGACCGAACGATTACATTTCGGAATCTAAAGAATAAACACGTTCAACTGCTGCCAATGTCGGAAGCACTGGCAAGCGGTCTGAAGAAGTATAGGCTTGGTCATCTGTATCGCTCACTGGCTGTGAACTTCTCAGAACCAACACCATTGTAGCAAGCAGTGTCTTCGTATATACAAAGACCATTTTGCGTTGCAAAATGCTTGTTGGGAAATCCCAAACCCTTGAACTACATCCGATGGATGCAGGCTACGCGTTTTTTGCAAAACGCTCTTTCAGCACACCGCAGGAATGCGCAGCCATCACGGAATTGTGATGATTACAGGGATTGGGATTGCATCCCAACAAGTGAATGAACACAGCAGAATTTTAATTCTGCGTGCGAATTTAGCCTTTGTGCGCACAAAGGCTCTGCTCGCCACGGTTATGGTTCTGCGAATGCGATTAAGAAACTTTTCATTCGCATTGCAAACCGGGTGGCACTTTTGTATAATTGGTTCAATGAACACACGCATAAAATCGGAGGGGCTGTCCGATTAAAAAATCTAAAAATGCGCTATTGCAGGCCACTGGGAGGAATAGCATGAATAAGCAGCAACTCGCATCGAAAATCTGGGAATCTGCCAACAAGATGCGCTCTAAAATCGAAGCCAACGAGTACAAGGATTACATTCTGGGCTTCATGTTTTATAAATTTCTGTCGGACAAAGAAGTCAAATGGCTGAAAGAGAATGACTGGACAGACGAATATCTGCCGGATTTGACCGAAGACGATGTCGAAACGCTGGATACCGTTCGGAAGAATGTCGGCTATTTTATCGCCTATGAAAATCTGTTTTCCACATGGATCAGCAAAGGCAACGACTTCAAGGCTGACGACGTAACGGTGGCATTACAGGCATTCAGTCGACTGATCGACCCGCACCACAAAAAGGTGTTTGACGGTGTCTTTGCTACGCTGCAAACCGGCCTGTCCAAACTGGGTGAAAGCTCCGGTGCGCGGACAAAGGCCATTCGCGACCTGATCTATCTCATCAAAGATATTCCCATGGACGGCAAGCAGGATTATGATGTTCTCGGCTTTATCTACGAATATCTGATCAGCAACTTTGCAGCAAACGCAGGCAAGAAGGCCGGCGAGTTCTACACGCCGCACGAAGTTTCGCTGCTCATGTCTGAAATCGTGGCGTACCACCTGAAAGACCGGGAAGAAATCAAAATTTACGACCCCACCAGCGGTTCCGGCTCGCTGCTGATCAACATTGGTCAGTGTGCCGCACGGTATATGGGCAATGGCAACAACATCAAATACTACGCACAGGAGTTGAAGGAAAACACCTACAACCTGACCCGCATGAACCTTGTCATGCGCGGCATTCTGCCCGACAACATTGTAACGCGCAACGGCGATACGCTGGAGGAAGATTGGCCGTACTTTGAAGAAAACGACCCGGTCAACACCTACGACCCGCTGTTTGTGGATGCGGTGGTATCAAATCCCCCATATTCGCAGGCGTGGAATCCGAACGACAAAGAGAACAACCCGCGCTTTTCGGATTACGGCCTTGCCCCCAAAGGCAAGGCAGACTACGCCTTTTTGCTGCACGACCTGTATCACATCCGCAATGACGGCATTGTGACCATCGTTCTGCCCCACGGTGTTCTATTCCGTGGCGGTGAAGAAGGTACAATTCGCAAAAATCTGATTGACCACAACAACATTGATGCAATCATCGGTCTGCCCGCCAATATTTTCTTCGGCACAGGCATTCCCACCATCATCATGGTACTGCGGAAGAATAAAAAGGATTCGGACGTTCTGATTATTGATGCGTCTAAGGGCTTTGAGAAGGACGGCAAAAACAATAAGCTGCGTGCCTGTGACATCAAACGCATTGTGGATGCTTACAAGGAACGCCCGGAGAAAATCAAAAAGTTCGCACGCAGAGTATCCCGCGCAGAGATTATCCAGAATGATTACAACCTGAACATCCCCCGGTATGTGGATTCCTCGGAAAAGGCTGAGAGCTGGGATATCTACGCTTCCATGTTTGGCGGCATTCCCGAGGCCGAACTGCAAGACCTGTCTGCCTACTGGACAGCATTCCCGCACTTGAAAGCGGCTCTGTTCAGCCCGGACAACGAAGCGTATTGCCATCTGAATGTGCAAAACCTGAAAAACGCAGTTCTGAACAACCCGGATGTAGTGGCATTCAAGACCGCCTTCCAGAATGCTTTCGGTGACTTTGATGCCTACTTGAAGTCCGCACTCATCGACGGCATAACGCAGCTGAATGCTGCCGGCGAGGAAGAACGCCTGAGCCGGGAGATCTTTGCACGGCTGGCAGGAATTCCGCTGGTTGACCGCTATGCAGCATACCAGCTTTTGGACGATGACTGGAAGAAAATCGCCATTGACCTTGAAATCATCCAGACCGAGGGTTTTGCCGCAACCAAGCAGGTAGACCCCAACATGGTGCTGAAAAAGGATGCCGAAGTACAGGACGGCTGGGTGGGTCATGTGCTGCCCTTTGAGTTGGTGCAGAACGTTAAAATGCACGAGGAAGTAGCAGCGCTGCGGGCAAAGGAAACCAGACTCTCCGAAATCGCCGGAGAATATGAAAGCCATCTGGACGAACTGAGCGAGGAGGACAAGGAGCAGAACTTTGTGAATGACGCAAAGGACGCCTTTGTTGCCGCTGAGGTCAAAAAGGCCATCAAGGCGCGGGAAGTAGAGCCTGCCACTTTGAGCATCCTGAAAGATGTGGACGCGCTGTTTGCCGAGGAAAAGACCCTGAAAAAGAAAGTCAAGGACGACAGTGCGGCACTCCATCAGCGCACCAAGAGCGTGATCGAGCACCTGACCGATGAAGAAGTGTGTGACCTGCTGCACCGCAAGTGGATCTTGCCCCTGATGGAAAATCTGAACAGCCTGCCGGATGCCGTTCTGGACGATTTTGTGAAGCAGTTGGATGCCGTCTGCAAGAAATACGAAACCACCTTTGAGGACGTAGAGAGCCAGATTGCCGATACCGAGCACGAATTGCTGGGGCTGCTGGACGATTTGCAGGGAAATGAATTTGACATGAAGGGCATTGCAGAACTCAAAAAGTTGCTGGGAGGTGAATGATTATGCAGGATAACGAGAAGAAACCTGCCCTCCGGTTCAAGGGCTTCACTGACCCTTGGGAACAGCGTAAGCTGGGTGAAGTTTTTGAAGAATACTCGGAAAAGAACCACGCAGAACTTCCGCCACTTACAATCATTCAAGGCGGAGGCACTATTCGGCGCGATGAATCTGAGAGAGCCTTGCAGTATGATAAATCCAGTTTGTCAAACTATAAAATGGTCAATAAAGACGATTTTATAGTTCATCTTCGTTCGTTTGAAGGCGGCTTGGAAAAGGCAAGTTCGCAAGGAATCATCAGTCCTGCGTATCATACTTTCCATGGTGAAGATGTTGATTCAAGATTTTATTATGCTTATTTCCGGTCAAAGAATTTTATCAACAAAGATTTGAAACCGCACGTCTATGGCATCCGGGATGGTCGCAGCATTGATATTGAGGGAATGAAAACGATTCGGATTCCATGGGCATCTTATCCCGAACAAAAAAGTATCGGCGATTTTCTTACTCATCTTGACACCCTTATCACCCTTCATCAGCGTAAGTATGAGAAGCTGGTGAATATCAAAAAGTCCATGCTGGACAAGATGTTCCCCCAAAATGGGGTATCTGTGCCGGAAATTCGCTTCAAGGGGTTTACTGACCCTTGGGAACAGCGTAAGCTGGAAGAATATCTCGAAGTTTCAGGTCAAAAGAACTTTGAAGGAATATATACCAAAGAAGATGTCTTGTCCGTTTCGGGCGATTTTGGAATTGTGAATCAGATTGAATTTCAGGGACGTTCATTTGCAGGAGCATCCGTTGCCAATTATGGTGTGGTTGAAACCGGCGATATTGTTTACACTAAATCACCCCTGAAATCTAATCCTTATGGCATCATTAAAGCTAATAAAGGAAAAAATGGCATCGTGTCAACGTTATATGCCGTTTACAAGCCAAAACAAAGTGCCAATCCAGAATTTGTCCAGATTTATTTTGAGCAGGATGCCAGAATGAATAATTATATGCACCCACTCGTCAACAAAGGTGCAAAAAACGACATGAAGGTATCCGCAGAAAATGCGCTCAAGGGACAAATCGTTTTTCCTGACATCAAGGAGCAAAGAACAATCTCTGAGTTTTTCCACAATCTTGACACCCTTATCACCCTTCATCAGCGTAAGCTGGAAAAGCTTGTACAAATTAGAAAAGCCTTCGCAGAGAGGTGCTTTTTGCAAAGTCGAAAGGAGTTCGTTATGGCGTTTACAAAAGAAGCCGATTTTGAAGAGGCGGTGGTAAAGCTCCTGATAGAACGCGGCTGGAAAGATGGTGTGCTGAAGAACTACACCGAACAGCAGCTGATCCAGAATTGGGCGAACATCCTTTTTGAAAACAACCGTGGCATTGACCGACTGAACGATTATCCGCTGACGGATGGCGAGATGCAGCAGATCATGGAACAGGTCATGAACGCGAAAACGCCGATGAAGCTGAATAAATTTATCAACGGCAAAAGTGTGCTTATCAAGCGTGACAATCCTGACGATAAGCTGAATTTCGGCAAAGAAGTGTCCCTGAAAATCTATGACCGTCTGGAAATTGCAGCCGGACTCAGCCGCTACCAGATCGCAGAGCAGCCAAAGTTCCCCACCAAGTCCAAAATTTTGAATGACCGCCGCGGCGATTTGATGCTGCTCATCAATGGTATGCCGGTCATTCACATGGAACTGAAAAAGAGCGGTGTTTCCATCAAACGGGCTTGCAGCCAGATTGAAAAATACGCGGCAGAGGGCATTTTTACGGGACTGTTCTCGCTGGTGCAGATTTTTGTGGCCATGAACCCGGAAGAAACGGTCTACTTTGCCAATCCCGGCCCGGAAGGACAATTCAACCCCAGCTACTATTTCCATTGGGCGGACTTCTACAACGAGCCGATGAACGACTGGAAAGACGTTACAACGGCACTTTTGTCTATCCCGATGGCGCATATGTTGGTGGGCTTTTATACCGTTGCCGATGGTTCCGATGGCATTTTGAAGGTGATGCGCAGCTATCAGTACTACGCTGCCAGCAAAATTTCGGATGCCGTTTCCAAGGCGAAATGGGAGAATGACCAGCAGCGCGGCGGCTACATCTGGCACACCACAGGTTCCGGCAAGACCATGACTTCTTTCAAGTCCGCTCAACTGATTGCATCTTCCAAGGATGCGGACAAAGTGATCTTTCTGATGGACCGAATCGAGTTGGGCACCCAGAGCCTGAAAGAATACCGCAACTTTGCAGGGGAAAACGAGGAGGTGCAAGCTACCGAGAACACGGATGTTCTTGTGGACAAGCTGAAAAGCACTTCGCCGTCCGATACGCTCATCGTGACTTCCATCCAGAAGATGAGCAATATCAAGGATGATGCACAAAACAAGCTGAACCCCAACGACATTGCGCTGATCAACGCAAAGCGGTTGGTTTTTATCGTGGACGAGTGCCACCGTTCCACCTTTGGCGATATGATGCAGACCATTAAGCATACATTCCCGAAAGCACTGTTCTTTGGTTTTACCGGTACGCCGATCCAAGGCGAAAACCAGAAGAAAATGAGCACCACCGCCACCGTTTTCGGCAACGAACTGCATCGGTACAGCATTGCAGACGGCATCCGTGATCACAACGTGCTGGGCTTTGACCCTTACAAGGTGCTGACCTTCAAGGACAGCGACTTGCGGAAGGCGGTCGCACTGGAAAAAGCAAAGGCATATTCTGTGGACGAAGCTCTGGCCGACCCACAGAAGAGTAAGGTGTTTTATAAGTATCTGAATCTGCCGATGGCAGGCGGAAAAGATGCGCTCGGTGAGGAGATAAAGGGCATCGAGGATTATATTCCCAACACCCAGTATGAGGGCGAAGAACACCAGAAAGCCGTGGTGGAGGACATTTGCGAGAACTGGCAGACCCAGAGCCGCAACAGCAAATTTCATGCCATTTTTGCAACCTCTAGCATCCCGGAAGCCATCCAATATTACAAGAGGTTCAGAGAAGCTGCACCATGGCTGAAAGTCACCGCACTATTTGACCCCAACATTGACAACAACGGCAAAGGTATCACCAAAGAAGAAGGGCTAAAAGAGATCGTAGAAGACTATAACGCCCGCTATGGACAGGACTTCGGCATTCCGACCTTTGCCAAGATGAAAAAGGACATTGCGGCACGGCTGGCGCACAAATTGCCCTACCAGCGCATCGAGCGCACCCCGGAAAAACAGCTTGATCTGCTAATCGTGGTGGATCAGATGCTGACAGGCTTTGACTCCAAGTGGATCAACACCCTGTATCTGGATAAAATGCTGCAATACGAAAATCTGATTCAGGCGTTCTCCCGCACCAACCGACTGTTTGGCGATGACAAACAGTTTGGCACCATCAAGTATTACCGCCGTCCGCACACGATGGAGAAAAACATCGCAGATGCGGTAAAAGAGTATTCCGGCGATAAACCGTTTGGCCTGTTTGTAGATAAGCTGGACAAGAACGTGGAAAAACTGAATGCCCTCTATGCGGAGATCAAAGATCTGTTTGTGTCGGCGGGCATTGAAGAGTTTTCGCAGATCCCTGCGGATATGGCAGAGCGCAAAAAGTTTGCCGACCTGTTCCAGTCCTTCAACGAAAATCTGGAAGCAGCCAAGGTGCAGGGCTTCGAGTGGGATAAGCCCATTGTGATCATCAACGAGGATGCAGATGAGAAAACGGAACTTCATGCGGACTTTGACGAGAGAACGTTCAAAGTGCTGGCACTCCGCTATAAAGAGCTGTTCACGCCGAATCCGGATGGCAGTGAAAATGACCCGGACGATGACGTTCCCTATGCGGTGAACAGCTATCTGACCACCATTGATACTGCTGACATCGACACGGATTACATGAACTCCCGCTTTGAAAAGTACCTGAAAATTTTCTATCAGGAGGGTGCAGAAGCAGAAGCCATCCATCAGGCCGAAACGGAGCTGCACAAGACCTTTGCCACCCTCTCGCAGGAAGAACAGAAATATGCGAATATTTTCCTGCACGACATTCAAAGCGGCGCAGTGGTTCCGCAGCCGGGAAAGACCTTGCGGGAGTACATTGCCGAGTACATCGCCCAAAAGCAAAACGACCAGATCCACAAAGTAGCTGAAGTTTTCGGCTTGGACGAAAAGAAGCTGCGGGCATTCATGCGTGCAAATATCACCGAAGCCAACATCAACGAGTTCGGACGTTTTGATGACTTGAAAGCCACTGTGGACAAGGCAAAAGCAAAGGCATATTTTGAGGCAATTGAGGGGACAAAACTCATTCCTCCCAAAGTGCCTGTCAAGTATGATAAACTCTTGCGCGAGTTCATCGTAAGTGGCGGATTTGACCTAAAAATGCCGAAAGAATCATAAAATGGGTGCAAAATCACCCTGCTGACCAAGAGCCGAGGCGCGTCCTCGGCTCTTTTTTCGCGCCAAAATCCCAAAACACACCTACTTGGGAACAGCGTAAGCTGAAAGAACTCTACTTTCAACTAACTGAGCGCAATGCCGATTTGCTTCCGTACCAGAAGACACTTTCTGTTGCCACAATGTCTTTTAAGACGGATGGCAATGGTGCCGCAGATACTTCGCTTGCAAACTATAAAAGATTAAGAACCGGAGATATTGCGTTCGAGGGCCACACAAGTAAGGAGTTTCGGTATGGCCGATTTGTACTAAATGATGTGGGCGATGGAATTATGTCACCAAGATTTAGTGCTTTGAGGCCTTTGCACGAGATGCCAATAAATTTTTGGAAATATTACATTCACTATGAACCAATCATGAGAAAAGTGCTTGTAAACTCGACAAAAGCGGGCACTATGATGAATGAATTGGTTATTAATGAGTTCTTGCAAGAAAGCATTTTAGTGCCTAGCGTGGCTGAACAGCAGGCAATAGGCCGTTTTTTCAAGCAACTCGACACCCTTATCACCCTTCATCAACGTAAGTTGGAAAAGCTGCAAAACATCAAGAAATCTTGTCTTGAAAAGATGTTTGTATAAAAACAAGTGGTGCAATTTGCCCGCAACCAGAAGATGGACGTACCGTCGTTTGTTGTTTGGCTAAGGAGCAACGCAATTTCTCTTGCCAATTCAGAATATGCAAAACAGGCAGATGAATGAAAATTAAGGCAATGTCAGACGCTTGGAACAGCTGTGTTTTAAGACTATCGAGAGTCAAAAATCAAAATTTGAGCCGAATACGCAAAACCGAGAGTGAAATTTTCAGCGAACATTCGGTAGGCGGTGGAAAATAGCTGCTGAAAGTGTGCATTTGCTCCTACTTGGGAACAGCGTAAGTTCTCAGAATTGTATGAAAAGGTAAGTCGTAAAAACGATTTAACATATGGCAAAGACGATATTATATCTGTTGCCAATATGTATTATAAGGCAGAGTCATATATTACGGATGAAAATTATCTATTAACTTACAATGTTTTTGAAATGGGTGACATTGCATTCGAAGGCAATAAAAGCAAAAATTTTGCACATGGACGTTTTGTAGAAAATACGATAGGAAATGGCATCGTTTCGCACGTTTTCGATGTATTTAAACCACGAATGACAAATTATGATTTGCAATTCTGGAAATATGCAATTAACAATGAGCGGATTATGGGGCCGATCCTTTTGCGTAGCACAAAGGCTTCTACCATGATGACGAATCTTGTTGCCGATGACTTCTTGCAGGAAAATTTTCTTATTCCTTGCTATGAAGAGCAAAAAAAGATTGGTGAATTTTTGAATCAGCTCGACACCCTTATCACCCTTCATCAGCGTGAGCATATAAAACCGATTTTGGAGGTAAAACGTGTTAAACGAAATGAATGAAAACAACCTGTTCTGCGATTATTATGAGCAGTGGGTTGCTGTATACAAAGAGGGTGCAGTTCGCCCGGTTACATTGGATAAGTACAAAATGACCCTTTCTTGGGTAAAAAAACTTGCTCCTACTTTGAAACTCTGTGAGGTTTCCAGAGTGACCTATCAGCAGCTTTTGAACGATTATGCCGTAGGCCACGAGCGTCAGACCACGATGGACTTCCACCATCAACTGAAAGGCGCCATCATGGATGCTGTGGATGATGGACTGATCGTGAAAGACCCAACCCGAAAAGCGATCATCAAAGGCAAGCCCCCGGTGCCTAAAAAGGTGAAATACCTGAACCAGTTTGAACTGCATCTTTTGTTGAGCGACTTGGATCTACAGGGAAAACTCAACTGGGACTGGATGATTTTGCTGATTGCCAAAACCGGCATCCGCTTTTCCGAAGCTTTGGCGATCACTCCTGCGGATTTTGACTTTTCGCACCAGATGCTTTCCATTAATAAAACATGGGATTATAAGGGGAACGGCGGATTTCTGCCGACAAAAAATAAATCGTCTGTCCGTAAAATTCAAATTGACTGGCAGACGGTGATTCAGTTCGCAGCACTGGTAAAAGACGTTCCTGAAGATAAGCCGATTTTTGTGTTCAAGGAACACGCCTACAATTCCACTGTTAACGATGTTCTGGAACGGCACTGCGACCGGGCCAAGGTCCCGGTCATCTCGGTACATGGTCTGCGGCATACCCACGCTTCGGTGCTTTTGTTTGCAGGGGTATCCATTGCAAGCGTAGCAAGGAGGCTGGGGCATTCCAGCATGACAACCACGCAGAAAACCTACCTGCACATCATTCAGGAACTGGAAAATCAGGACATCGACCTTGTAATGCGGTCACTCTCTGGATTAAGCTGATAAAATAATCAACCATCGCTCGCGCTGGTGAAGGATGATAAGAGAAAAGCCAAACCTCAAGCTGTACAGGATGTACGGTGAGGTTTGGCTTTTTGGTATCAGCTGCTCTTTTGATTTTCGTTCATAATTCTTCTGGCTCGTCCGCGCGTGGTGTCCTCAAAGGTTTCATCCTCGCTGAATCGTAGCCAATAGGGGTCTTCCATCAGGCAGGCGTTGGTGCGCTTGACGATTTCCCATGCATTGTAGTCCGGCAGTCCCATCATTTTCAGAATCTCTTTACAGTCCATCCGATTTTTCGGGAAGATTCGCTTCTTTGCCCAAACGACCACATCGACCAATGGGACTTTGCGTTTGTCACCGATGAAAAGGTTCAGGGGCAGATAATACTGCGGCACGCCCTCATTTGCGCAAAGAGACTGCCCATCTTCGCTTAGGTGTGCGATTTCTTTTTCATCCATCATCAATTTCAGATAGGCCATTTTATCACCCCATAGCGACTTTCAGGTAGTGCAGACGGTATTTCAGGTATTGACGGATCGCAGATGCTCTTTTTTCGCTCAACAATGCAAGAATAGGCGAAATAGCCTGAACGATTTCTGTATACAGCGTATCCAGATCACACACAGGCAGCACAGGCTCGTCGACCAGTTTGATCTGCTGGGCGTGATGGCTGCGGAACGGCTTCGATTTATCGAACTGATAACGGAGCTTCGTGTCAGTCAATTCTTCATCCATCGCCCATGCAAGCAGACTGCCGCCATTGTCGTAAATAGGCGGAGCATAATTTTTTCCATCCCGGACGATTACATCAAAATTGTTCTCGTGGCGGTCTTCGTTGCCAATAAAGGCGTCGAACGCCAGCATTTGATAGAGCCACTTCTTGCCATACAATTCTACCGCATACTGAAACAGTGCCTCCGGTGAAGCGGCCCGACCGCTGGCAAGGAAATGGGCATCAGCCAAGTCTGCAAAATGATACAGTTGTTCATCGTCCGTTGTGAACTTGGGGCAGACGCTGACCACATCGCAGGAATAGGTCTGAATATCGGGAAAGAGTTTGGCAGGCATCAGGGCGTATTCCACATGAGGCAGACCCAGTACCTGTGCAATCAGCGAGGCCATCACCTCAGAATACGGCTCATACCCAGCGGTTCCTGCCTCTGTGATGGAGTTGCCCTTGACCATGACAAGCTGGTCGTCTACCTGATACCAGCCCTTTGAGAGCATTCCACGGCTCGTCCGTGTTTCACGCTTTTCGACCAACTGGATTTTTGCAGGGACTTCGATTGGGCTCATGGTATCACGCTCCTTTGTTCCATTATACCATGTTTGGATGGATAGACAAGATGAATCGTGGTTTCATTCTGCATACACGACTTCCCTCACCACTACCTCTTCCGCCTGCGCTTTCAGCCCGTTCATGTGCGCCACCCAGAGAAGCTGTGCGCGCT
>OIEE01000284.1_pt1 | contig 19095 bp, 16 predicted proteins | sample 1581701 | NCBI WGS metagenome assembly OIEE01 (sample SAMN01760976, study PRJEB22395) | human gut metagenome | reverse complement strand
GCCGATTATGTATCACCGAACGGATATAACCTCGGAAATTGGGTCAAACGGCAGCGGTATACCCACCATAACCCTGAAAAAAGCTGTGCTGTTCTAACAGAGGAAAGGATTGCCAAGCTGGATGCCATCGGGATGCGGTGGGAGAAAAGCAACCCGAAGCGCTCGTCTGGGCAGGCGGTACAAGCCGAAAGAGTGACAGCAAAAGCGGGTTGAAAATATGCATAAACAAACGTTAAAAGTGTGAGGAAAACATGGGAAAATTGGAAGAATTGAATTACCACGTTGATTTTGGACCGTTCTATGTCCATTTAACTCATAAGCAGAAACGATATCTTGCGGTGAGATCTGTAATTGACCGCGTTCTGGCAGCGTTGGCGCTGATTTTACTTTCACCTTTGTTTTTGGTGGTGAGCGTTGCACAGAAGATCAGCGCACCGGACGAACCAATTTTCTTTTTACAAAAGCGGGTAGGCAGAGACGCACATTGCTTTAATATCATCAAGTTCCGGACGATGAAGAGCTCTGCACCGAAGAATGTGGCGACTGGTGATCTGGAAAGTCCGGAGACGTACATTTCCCGACTGGGACGCTTTCTGCGCGATACCAGCATTGATGAGTTGCCGCAGTTTGTCAATGTGGTGCGTGGGGAAATGAGCCTCATCGGTCCTCGTCCGTTGGTGTATACCGAACGTGAGATTCGCTTCCTGCGGCGTTGGTACGGCGTGTATCAGGTGACGCCGGGTATTACCGGCTGGGCGCAGATCAACGGTCGGGACACGGTGGATGTGTACGACAAAGTCTACTATGACCGGGAATACGTCCAGAATGTCAGCCTGAAATTTGACCTGAAGGTTATTTGGAAAAGCATTCAGGTCGTGCTGGGCCGCAAGGGTGTTGTGGACGGAAAAATTGACCCGGAGTTCCGGCGAGAGAGCATTGTTTTGTTGAGAGAAAGCCAACTAATTTCACAGGAAGAATTAAACTGCGATGTAGAGACAAAAGAATTTCAGAACGTGTAGTGGGACATTACACTTGTGAGGGGCGGCTGAGCGAGGATGAAATTCAAATACGACAAGAAAACGATGCTTTTTGTTGCTGGGGCTTTTTTTGAAATTGTCACCATTTTGGGATATCATGGCTTTTCTTACCTTACAAATCAACTTGGAATACTGCATGTACTGACTGTCATTTTTGTAGGACTGTACGATTTCTTAGAAAGCATTTGGCTAATCGGTTCGGTGGCCTTAGTAGCCTATCTCGTTTATTTACTGAAAAATGAATCAAGTGAAGTAGATAAACAAGTAAGAAAAATACGAAGCTTGAGTGTGTGCTGCATGTTAGTTATGCTCTCTGGCATATATAGCATGGATGTAATAAAAAAGCATATTGACGATTTGACAAGCGTAGTGCAATGGGCCTTGGAAACTATTGCAAAAACGGACTTTGGAGTTCTTGCTGGAGTTGGACTTATCTTCGTAGCCGCAGCAGTAGCTACAGCATTTATTCAAAAAATATATAAGACTTTTCAGCCGACAAGATCAAAAAATCTTGGCTCGCGTTCGATAAGTAAACCGATTGAAAAAAGATATCCAGATTCACAGGCGCAAGAAGAAAAATATGCGAAAAAGGTTGTATCCGCCGCTGACGATACAGGTCGGAGGGTGGATAGAACGCCGTCCGGTGAAAATATCGATGAACTAAGTGACTCACAAAAGTCACAGGAAACGGAAACAAATTCACAGGAAAAGCTTATAGGAGTAGCAATATTTATTTTGCTATTGCCTATCTTTACAGTATTTATATTTGCAATTTTACAGAGTAATTGGTTGTCGAACTTTGAGATTTTTAAAGGCTATAAGGAAGTGCTTCGGGAAAGTACTTCCATCCAACTAATTGTTGAAAAGTGCACACCGCTTGCGATGGCTAGCACAGTGATTTTTGTTGCAGCAGGAGCAGCCATTATTATCCAGAAAATTTGTAAATACCTCAATAGTAAGAAATTTGGTCATCCGCAAGCATTACTTGCGGTAATAATAGAAATCATATTTTTTATTGCATTACCAAGGCTGAAAGAAATCAATCCATTCGATTCTCTTTTGGAAACAATGGTTGAGGGCGGCTTCAGTAATACCTTGGTCGCACTAGCAATATTTTTTATTGTAATCTGGCTGTTCCTGATAATGTTGTCTGTTCCGTCTGATGCGGAAAAAACGAATAATCTCGAAAATGAGATAAGAGAAGAGTGTAAAACACTTTTTTCGGATATACAAAAAATAGCACTTGGACTGCTAAAATCGGGAATAGGCCTTATCCGATTTGCAACAACCGATTACATTGAGGCGATTTTAGGTGTGTTTGGAATCGAAGAGAAAAAAACAGATAATCTCGACAAAAAATAACTTGTTTTAAAAAAGAGATTTTGAAAAGGGGTGAAGGAGAGTGTATGTATTTTGCAAATGTCTAAGTATCGTTATATTTCTAGCCCTGTTATTTAGTGGAAAACTCCTATCACTTTGCAATGAAAAAAATCAAAATAGTATATTAGGAAAACAATCTTCTACGGCTGTTCTTAGAGCAGTTTTGTGCTTTGCTGACATTAGTCTGATCATTTACATTGGCTTCCAAAAACCAGTAGATGCGTTTATTCTACTGGCAACAATGCTTGTTTTTACTGCAATTTGGAGCATTTTGTGTGTAGTCGGCATAGTGGATGAGCGAAAAGTCAGTGCACCCAAACTTGACTCCCAAATACTGAAAAATGCAAAAAAAGCACTGACAAATGGGGCTGGAATCCTTTCAGTAATCTCTTGCTACACGACAGCCAATGGTATGAAGAATGTCGTGTTTGGTGGGTGGCTTGCATATCCGGCATCCATAGCCGTACAGGTAACTTTGGCGTTTCTCAGCTTCTTTCTTTTGCGATTTATTTTTGCAGTAAAGGAATTGCAGTGGCCAAGCTTAGCCAAAAGAATCACAAGTTGTCTTTTGGTCCTGATTACTACGGGATATTTGACAATGTCATCTCTGTTTAGTTACTCGTTTATTGTTACAAAGGCGTACGAAAAGACTCGGACTGAAAATAATGAAGCGATTGCCCGGACGTATTTTACAGAGACCGCAAATCTGTTGGAAAGTGAAAACAGACGTAGAGGCACAGCACTTTATTCGGCAATGAAAGCTGCAATCAATGATCCCAATGGTTTATCAGCAGCAGTTCAACTTCAACAGGATACAGATACAATACAAAAAAATTCAGATTTGCTACTCTTCCTGACAGACGTGCGGAATATAACGGATAAAATAACGTTTGAAACAATGACAGATTTTGTAGATGTAACGAATTTATCGTCCGGGGATCAAAGAAATATGGATACACTTCTGGATAACAACGCTATTCTTCAAGGAAAAGCGGACGATTTAGATGATGTATTATCAAAATTAGATTTGATTTTGAATAAAGACAGTCAGACATGGTCGAAGGTAGACTACATTGTAATAAGGGATTGTTACATCGATTTATATGGAAAAGTAAGTACCAACGCAGAAGGAACATTGAATGAAGTGTTCAATACAGTAGAGGGGCTTTCTGTTAAGAATCAGGCACTAAAAGATCATATTTTGAAAACAGAGACCTCATGGAATAGACTGAGAGATAAATTCAGAAAGTTAGAGAGTAAGCTGGAAAATGCATACGCCTATATTGAGCAGAACAATATGGCAATGATGCAAACATCTCAGAGCAACTCAAGTGCAGCAACGATTCAGTCAGCAGATGCAATTTTGAGAAGAATTAATGAAATCAAAAGCAAAGCGGAGTCCAGCGGTACACAGAACGATGCGAAGAAGGAGGTTGAGACTCTACTGACGGAGATTAACAACTGGGCATCTGCACAGGGACTTCCGTCGGAAGTATTAGAGAGCGTCCAGAATTTCTGTGAGAATCTGAAGGAATATCGTAAATACATTGAGCTTGAACAGGGACTTGAGCAATTCAACAACGAAGCTGTTGGAACCATTTACGTCGTGATTTCGGATGAAGACGAGGAAAAGAGTGTTGGCAATGTTTCGTATGTCAAAGAGGACAAATGGATAGCGGCACGAAATGATGCGTTTTATGCGCTGGAAAGCGGCGTGAGTCTTCTGCCAAATGAGCCAGTCGGTACAGAAGCGGAAGAGAGCACAGTAGACAACAAAATCACAGAGATTCCGAGCGAAGCAATCCGGTTGCAGAAGCTCCTTTTTGCCGAGCTGACAGATGTGGAACGAGCCATCAATTATTTTGAGAAAGAATATACAGGGTATAGAGAAATGGCAGTCTTTTCGGTAGTTATGGCTGTTTTCTTTGATTTGGGAGCATTTATTTCTGGAAATTTGGTAATGTTGATTGAATATTTTATAAAAGAGTCTCCAAAAGATAATAATTTATCTCACTCCGAGCAGGATAAAAAACAAGAAAGAGAAATGGCTCAAATTCATTGAGGGCAATTTGAGGCGGCTTGATATGAAAAGGGGAATAATAAAATGCTGGTTAGTGTAATTATGCCGACTTACAACTGCGGCAAGTATATTTTGCAATCGCTTGATTCAGTGATTGCCCAGACTGTCACGGACTGGGAAGTACAAATTGTAGATGATTGCAGCACAGACAATACTGCTGAAGTGTTAAAGCCGTACTTGGAGAAGTATCCGAATATCCACTATTATGTTCTTCCACAGAATGGCGGTCCAGCGGTTGCTCGATCAGAAGCTATAAAACGAGCGACTGGCAAGTATATTGCATTTCTAGATAGTGACGATTTGTGGATGCCGGACAAGCTGGAAAAGCAGATCGCTTTTATGGAGAGCACTGGCGCAAAGTTTAGTGCGACCGGTTATGGCTGGATGGACGAGGCAGGCAACAACCTGCATACGGCTTTCATTCCTCCGAAGAAAACGGATTATAAAAAATGTATTCGTTTATCCGACCCAATTGGAAATCTGACGGTTATGTATGATCAATCTGCATTGGGAAAATTTGAGGTGCCGATCATAAAAAAGAGAAACGACTTTGCGTTGTGGCTTCAAATTTTGAAAAAAACTGATTACTGCTACGGCATGGACGATGTGCTTGGCACATACCGTGTTGGACGCAGTGGGTCAGTCAGCAAAAACAAGTTCCAGCTGGTCAAGTATCATTGGCAGCTCTATCATAAAATCGAAGGGCATAATGTGGTTCGTAGTCTGTACGAACTTGGCTGCTGGGCTTGGGTAAAGGGCACCGGCATTGGGCTTGATAAGAGGAAAGTATAATTGCCGGATAAAGGAACACAAAAGTTGGGCAATTCAGTGCATGGAGAGTATGAGTTCTGCCATCAGTTGACGGAATTTGAATGGAGATAACACATGAAAAAGGTTGGAATCGTCGGGCATTTTGGCTTCGGTCATGACTTGCTAAATGGTCAGACAATTAAGGTCAAAATTCTGTTTCAAGAGTTTCAAAAACAACTTGGAAATGAAAATATCGTGGCTGTAGACACTCATGGTGGAGCCAAGAAAGTTCCGGCGATGATTACTAGTACAATAAAAATGTTCCGGCAGTGTGAAAATTGCATGGTTCTGCCGGCGTATAAGGGCGTGCTGTTTTTTACGCCGCTGTTTTCGGTACTTAATAAAATTTATCACCGTAAAACATATTATATTGTTGTTGGCGGTTGGCTTGACAGTTATCTGGATAAATACAAGTGGCTTGAAAACCAGCTCAAAAATTATACAGCAATCTGTGTTGAGACAACAACAATGAAGAAGGCTCTTGAAAAACGTGGCTTTCAGAATATCGAACTAATGAAAAACTGTAAAGCATTGCAAAAACTTACTTTTGAAGAACTACCACACAGTTTTACAGAGCCTTATGCGCTCTGTACATTTTCACGCGTTATGAAAGGTAAAGGAATCGAGAATCTCATTAACGCCATAAAGAAAGTAAATAAGAAATTTGGGAGTGTTGTATTCACACTCGATATTTATGGAGAAGTCTGGAAGGACTATACCCACGAATTTGTGGAATTAAAAAAGAACTTTCCAGAATATATCAAATATAAGGGAAGCGTAAACTATGACAGAAGCGTGGAAACTCTAGAAAATTATTTCGCACTTGTGTTTCCGACGCTTTTTTATACCGAGGGAATACCAGGAACGATTATAGATGCGTATGCTGCCGGCCTACCTGTAATATCATCAAAATGGGAAAGCTATGGTGATGTAATCGAAGATAATGTTACAGGTATTGGCTATGAATTTGGTAGTGATGATGCACTGGTTGAAGTACTTGAAATGATAAAGAGCAATCCTCAAAAAATAATTGATATGAAAGAGGCTTGCTTACGGAAATCAAAAGAGTTTTCACCGAAGGCTGTCGTAGGTGGTTTCATACAGAAGTTTTTCTAAGGAGTAGGCGATGATTTCTAATGCAATGATTCAAAAGTGGATAAAAATGCTTCGACATGATAGTGTTCTTCATGTGGAACAAAGTGAAGGAAAACATTATTCTGCGTCGGAGATCGCTGGCTACTATAATAATTTTAGCGGGAAAATTGAGAGCACAAAGAACTTTGACGCAGTTGGTATCCCGCAGAATATTGCATCACACGGAAATGAAAAAGAAAAGGTGTATTTTCCTATTGCCATCTTTCAATATGGTTTGGGTGCATATGACCTGTGGCTTGAAACTAAAAAGCGGGACTACTACAATACTTTTTTAGCAATGGCAGATTGGGCTGTCTGCAATCAAGAAGAATCCGGAGCATGGAATACATTTGGTGTATTGCGCTATAATAACCCCTATTCTTCTATGGCACAGGGTGAGGGATCTTCTTTATTGGCTCGTGCCTATAAAGAAACTAAGAGTCAAAAGTATTATGTGGCATGCACAAAAGCAGTTGACTTCATGCTTTTACCAGTAACAGAAGGTGGTACGAGTGAATACACCTCTACGGGAGTGGTTCTAAAGGAATACCCAGATAAAGCGCCTGTGCTGAATGGATGGATTTTTTCTGCCTTTGGTCTGTTTGATGCGTGGAAATTAACAGGGAAGCAGAAATACTCAGATGCGTGGAAAAAAACCTCTGATGAAATAAAGAATAATTTATGTAAGTTCGATGCGGGTCATTGGAGCTATTATGATATGGGTGGAAAGCTGACGAGTCCATTTTATCATTCTTTACACATCGAATTATTGAAAGCGTTGAATCATTTATCGCCTGCATCAGAGTATGAAGAGTATATCAATAAATGGGATGCTGAAAAAAATAGTTGGATTTGGAATAGAGTTGCTTTTGTGCGAAAGGCTATGCAAAAAATCACAGAGAAGCAAACGCAAGAATGGGTCATGGTCAGCTAATAAGGCTATAGTTAGTGATTGTATGGAGTGAAGTATGAAAATTGTTCAGGTTATGCCGGATTTTGGATTGGCTGGCGCAGAAACTATGGTGGAAAATTTGTCATGCGGTCTTGCTGCAGAAGGTTGTGATGTTTTGGTTATCAGCTTTTTTGATCTACATACAGCTATTACAGAACGCATTGAAAACAGAGGCATTAAAATAAAGTATTTAGGCAAGAAAAGAGGCTTTGATCCGTCTATTATTTCAAAGATGCGGAAAATTATAAAAGCATATCAACCGGATGTTATACATACGCATCGGTACGTTTTGCCGTATGCTTTCTTGGCTTCAATGGGATTCAAAGCCAAACGGGTGCATACGGTGCATAACGTTGCTCAGAAAGAACAGACAAAAGTTGGAAAAAATATTAATAGAGTATTATTCCGCTATTTTAATGTGGTTCCTGTAGCACTGAGTAAAGAAATCCAGAGAACGATTCAAGAAGTGTATGGATTGCCAGACAACAGAATCCCAGTTGTATTTAACGGAATTGACCTTTCACGATGCATTGTAAAGGAAAGTTATGCGAGAAAAGACACCTTTACAGTTCTTCACATAGGTCGTTTCATGGATGTAAAGAATCATGAACTTTTGTTGAGGAGCTTTGCCCGGTTCAAAGGACAGCATTCGGATGCAAGGCTTCAGTTACTGGGAGATGGTGAGCTCAAAGAGAATATGATGCAGCTTGCAGGTCAACTCAATATTACAGATGCAGTCGAATTTGCTGGTTTACAGAGTAACGTCTACCCTTGGCTTCACAATGCAGATGTTTTTATTCTTCCGTCTAAATTTGAAGGGATGCCGATGACATTGATCGAGGCAATGGGAACAGGTCTTCCTATTATTGCAAGCAATGTCGGAGGAATTCCGGATATGCTTTCAAGTCAAAAGGAAGCTCTTCTGATTGAGCCCAAAGAGGAGAAAATCATTGAGGCTCTTGAGATGGTTTATTCTGACGCAAAGAAAAGAGAATATTGGGGTCGAAATGCACTACAAAGGTCGTCGTTGTTTTCGTCGCAAGCAATGGCGAGAAAGTATTTGCAGTTGTATTCAAGTGGAAGATGATTGATTAATATAAAACCTGCAGTTTTGAAAACTGTTGAATTGCAAATGAATGCGGAGGTACTGTATTGTTTGTCTCGTTGGCGATAATATTTCTTTTAATGATACCCATAGTTGGATATTCTCTTTCTGAGAGAAATCAAGTCAGTTTGCGCCAATATCTGATGCTGATGCGCATTATCTGGCTTATGATCCTGTTTTGGCTATTGTTCTTTGAACCTAAAAACTTTATTCGCTGGGATTTGCTAGAGCATTATGATGAGCTAAGCAATTTAAGGAGTAATGATTTTCAATATGCATTAAACTATGGGGAATATAAGGGACTGCCAATTGCCAATATTTACTTCTTTTTAATCAGTCGTATGAAAGATAATCGATTGTTCTCAGTTATTCCTCTTTTTATAGACGGATGCGCATTTATTTATATACTTAAGAATTCATTTCAAAGAGAGCGAGTCGTCAATTTTTCTCACATAACATTCGCTACAATCTTATGGTGGTGTACTTTTGGATTCAAACTGTCAATATCAGGTGTTCGGTGCGTTACTGCAGTAGCAATTGTAACTGTTGCCATATATAAAGATGCCGTTAAAAGAGAAAGAAGTTTGCAAGTACTTCTTCTTTACATTCTTCCTCTGATGATTCACCAGTTTGCGATAGTACCTATTGTGATACGTTTGTTTGCGCGGGTAAAACACAAATCCATTGGAATACTAGCAATACCTGCAGTAATACTGTTTGGGCCACCTGTTGCAAGATTTTTGGGTTCATTGACATCAAACTACTATCTTCAGGAATTTGTACGTCTTCTAACAAAATACTGGGATCGATTTAATATCATAAATTGGATTGCAAGGGCTGACTCTGCATCGATAACTGTATATTTTGCCTTTGTTGTTGTCGTTCTCTATTTGTGCTACATGGTGTTAGAAATCAAAAGAAATGCAAATGTCATCGATATTGGCACTGAAACGGTTGCAGTTTTGGAAGCGCTTACTATTGTGGCGTTTGGTTCTCTTTTTAATTACCTTATAATTGAACGTTTGATGTATTTTATTGCATATGGGTTAATTGTTTGTTTTTCTTGGTATATCCAACTACATAAGCGAAAATTTATTATTGATTATGTAGTTCTAGTGGTCTGCCTTTGGCTTTTCTTTTTTAATGATATTTACATTTTCTTGGTAAATTACATAGGCGTTTATTTTCTTGCATTTTAGGAGAGCATTATGGACAAAACACTTGTTACGATTATCTGTAATACATTTAATCAGGAAAGATACATAAGAAAAACTTTAGAAGGGCTTCTTATGCAAAAAACAAATTTTTTGTATGAAGTCATTGTTCATGATGATGCTTCAACGGATCGAACACCTAGCATTATTAGAGAGTATGCAGAAAAGTACCCACACATTATAGTTCCAATTCTGCAAAAGGAAAACCAGTTTTCTAAGGGAGTGTGGATTACTAATGATTTGTTGTTACCGATGGCAAAGGGAAAATACATTGCTATGTGTGAAGGAGATGATTTCTGGACAGATCCAAATAAATTACAGATGCAGGCGGATATAATGGAAAAATATCCGGAATGCAGCGTATGCGTACATAGTGTACGGGGAATATCGGAAAATGAAAAGAAGGTTATCAGAACATTTCCGAAAAGGAAAATGGAATCAGGGGTGATTTCAGCAGCAGCTGTAATGAATCGAATGCTTGCAAAAGGAGAATGGCTTTTTCATACAACTAGTTATTTCTTTAAAAAGAGCGATGCTCTGGAGATGGGCGAAAAAAAATATGAGTTTTGGACAAAGTCGCCTTATGGTGATTTTGCATATATGCTAATGGCAGCATTAAAGGGCAATTTCTATTATATAAACAAAGAGATGTCAGTGTATCGAATGGGTGCTATAGGTAGCACAGTAAGAAGGGATATGAATTTAGAGAGGAGGAAACAAAGAGATATTTGTTTTATTGAAACGGTTGAAAATTTTGACGAATTAACAAATCACCGCTTTCATGAGGATGTGGTAGAAGCCGTTAGGCGCTATCGGTTTGAAATTGCAGATGTTGAAAAGAACTATAATGTCTTGCTTGCGCCTGAGATGAAAAAAAATTGGAAGGAATTACCTCTGCATGTAAGAGCAAGAATTCGGGTATCTAAGGTGTTTCCGGATTTTGATAGACTTTACTATTGTCTTAGAAAATTGGTTAAGGGCGTTTGAAATATGAAGTCGACATCTATAGTAAATAATTTCTTTTGGCGATTTGCAGAACGCTGCGGAGCACAAATTGTAACATTTATAGTATCTGTTGTCCTTGCCCGTATTCTTGCACCAGAAGATTATGGTCAAATTGCGCTGATCACAGTCTTTACTACTATTATGCAGGTGTTTGTAGATAGTGGCCTTGGGACAGCGTTAATTCAAAAAAAAGACGCTGATGATTTGGATTTCTCGTCAGTGTTTTATTTCAACTTTGTAGTTTGTCTGGCTTTGTACGCCATTATGTTTATGGCGGCACCAATCATTGCAAACTTCTACAAAGATCTATCACTGACGCCAATCATCCGCGTTATTAGTTTGACCATTGTAATCTCTGGCGTTAAAGGTATCCAGCAATCCTATGTGTCGAGGAATATGCTGTTTAAGCGTTTCTTCTATGCGACATTGGGCGGAACTGTTTTCTCGGCGTTCCTGGGTATTGGATTGGCGTATGCGGGTTTTGGTGTGTGGGCGATTGTGGCACAGCAGTTGTCCAATACAACGATTGATACCTTGATATTATGGATGACAGTTAAATGGCGGCCAAAGCGGATGTTCTCTTGGGAGAGACTAAAAAGTTTGCTTTCTTTTGGATGGAAGATGTTGGCGTCATCCTTACTTGATACTGTATACAATAACATTCGCAGTTTAATTATTGGTAAGATGTATTCGTCTGCAGATTTGGCGTACTACAACCAAGGCGATAAGTTCCCATATGTGATTGCAAACAATATCAACACATCCATTGACAGTGTTCTTTTGCCAACGATGGCAGGCGTACAAGATGACGCTAGTCGTGTAAAAGCGATGACTCGCCGGGCTATAAAAACCAGCACCTATATTATGGCTCCGCTGATGATGGGATTAGCATTCTGTGCAGAGCCGATTGTTCGTCTGATTTTGACAGATAAGTGGTTAGCATGTGTTCCGTTTTTACATATTTTCTGCATCACTTATATGTTTTACCCGATCCATACAGCAAACCTGAATGCAATAAAGGCAATGGGACGTAGTGACCTGTTTTTAAAGCTCGAAATTGCTAAGAAGATTGTTGGTATGACGTTGCTGCTTTCCACCATGTGGTTTGGCGTTATGGCAATGGCTTATAGCTTGCTTGTCAGCAGTGTCACAAGTCAAATTATCAACTCCTGGCCCAATCGTAAGCTTTTGAATTATCGTTATTTGGATCAGTTGAAGGATATCCTTCCGGGTATTGCTTTAGCAATCTTTATGGGATGCTGCGTGAATCTTGTTGGTCTGCTTCACCTGTCAAATACTGTGACTCTGCTGATTCAAATCCCGATGGGTGCGGCAATTTACATGGGAGCATCGGCTGCTTTGCATCTGGAATCTTATGAATATTTGATGGGCATGATTCGCCCTGTCTTGAAAAAAATTGCAAGAAAGTAAAGGCGATAAAAATGAAAAAAATCCTTTTATTAGGTGGTTCTGCGCAGCAAGTTATAGCTATCGAAACTGCAAAAAAGCTCGGCTACTACACTGTTCTGTGCGATTTCCTGACGGATAACCCCGGGCAGTATGTAGCAGATAAGTTCTATCTTGTAAGTACTACGGACAAGGATGCTGTCCTCGAGGTAGCGCAGAAGGAAAATGTTGATGGCGTTTTGGCCTATGCATCTGACCCCGCTGCACCCACAGCAGCTTATGTAGGTGAAAAATTAAATCTGCCAACAAACCCTTATTCCGCGGTAGATATTCTCTGCAATAAAGATCGTTTTCGTGCTTTTTTGCAAGACAATGGATTTAATGCGCCGGTATCTATGGGATATCAAACTATTGAGGATGCGATGGCGGATACTTCCCGGTTTCGTTTGCCTGTTATCATTAAGCCGGTGGATTCTTCTGGCTCAAAAGGAGCTACTGTACTGCATAGCTGGGATAACGTAAACGACGCATTAGAATTTGCTTTTTCATTTTCTCGTGGCCACCGTGTGATCGTTGAAGAATACATTGAGAAAAAACATCCGTACCTTATCGGTGGCGATATTTTTGTTTTAAATGGAAAAGTGGTTATATGGGGGCTTCTTAATTGCCATAGAGATTCCCGGGTGAATCCATTGGTTCCTGTCGGGAAAAGTTATCCGTTAATTCTGGAGGAAGGCGATGTACAGCTTGTTCAACAAACGTTGCAACGCATGATGGACAAGTTGGGAATTCGATTTGGCTCGGTCAATGTTGAATTGGTTATTGATAAGAACAATCGAGTATGGCCTATCGACGTTGGTCCGAGAGCTGGCGGAAATATGATACCGGACTTACTGGGAAAAATCTTTGGTGCAGATTTAGTTGAAATGGCAGTCCAAGCGGCAATGGGGCAACCAGTGCTGACTACATTACATAAACCTGAGGGCTGTTATGCAACGCATAATTTACACAGTACAACTGATGGAATATATAAGCAGATCGTATTTAGTGATGAATTGAAGAAATATCTGCAAGAAATACATTTCTACAAAAAGCCCGGAGACCGTGTGGAACGGTTTGACAATGCAGCAAAATGTCTTGGAATTATCTTTATGAAATTTCCCGATGTTACAACCGCTGAAAATATTTTATCCCATATCGAAAAGCACATCGATGTTCAATTAACGACGGAGTAAAGTTAGCCTGAAATACCATTATACGGCTGATATTCTTCCGATTCCAATTGACCAACGATACGGAAAAGAAGATATGAAAAGAATTGCTGAAATGGTTAAGAAAACCATGAGTATAAAAGAGGAGTGAAAGTATATGTCTGATAATATCTTAGTGACACGCTCGTCTATGCCAAGCCTGGATGAGTACATAGAAGAAATTCGCACTCTCTGGGATAGTCACTGGCTGACCAATATGGGTGTAAAGCATAAGCAATTGCAGGCAGAGCTGGAGGAATATTTGGATGTGCCCCATGTGGCTCTTTATACCAACGGTCATCTGGCTTTGGAAAATGCCATTGCTGCCTTGAATCTGCCGGAGGGCGGCGAGGTGATCACTACGCCGTTTACCTTTGCTTCTACCACTCATGCGATTGTTCGCAATGGGCTGGTACCGGTGTTCTGTGATGTGAACGATAGAGACTATACCATGGATGCGACGAAGATCGAGGGTCTTATCACTGACCGCACGGTAGCTATCGTTCCAGTACATGTGTATGGAAACGTTTGCGATGTTGAGGAAATTGATCGAATTGCAAAGAAATACGGCTTGAAGGTAATCTACGATGCAGCTCATGCCTTTGCTGTGAAGTATAAAGGCGTGTCCACCGCTTGCTTTGGCGATGCTTCGATGTTTAGCTTCCATGCTACCAAGGTGTTCAACACTATCGAGGGCGGTGCAGTCTGCTTTAAGGATGATAGCTGGGTGCAGCTGCTGAACGACCAAAAGAATTTTGGCATCCATGGACCTGAGTCGGTTTGCTTTGTAGGTGGCAATGCCAAGATGAACGAATTTCAGGCAGCGATGGGCATTTGCAACCTGCGGCATCTGGACGAGGAAATCGCCAAGCGCAAGAAGGTCGTGGAGCATTACCGTGAGCGCCTTTCCGGCGTAGAAGGTATCAAACTCAGTGCGATTCAGGAAAATGTAGAGAGCAATTACGCCTACTTCCCGGTCGTGTTTGATGGCTACAAGTACACCCGGAACGAGATTTTCGAGATGCTGTCTGAGCAGGGTATCACGGCCAGAAAATACTTCTACCCGTTGACCAACAGCTTTGAGTGCTACCGGAATTATCCGACTGCAGGGACGGAGAAGACCCCGGTGGCACAGCATCTGGCATTGCGTGTGCTTACGCTGCCTTTGTACGCGGATTTGGCGCTTGAAGATGTGGATCGCATCTGTGATGTGATTTTGGGACAGAAAGACTGACAAGTAAGACTTTTGTGGAGAGGTATAGAAATGGACGCAGTTGCGGTAAAGACCAATAATTCCGGGGGGGGGGTAAGAAGTTCTAACATTGAACTTTTCAGAATCCTCTCGATGCTGATGATTGTGGCGCATCACTATGTTGTCAATTCAGGTTTGATGAGCTACATTGATGCACAAAGCACGTTGCGATTTCAAGATTATTTTCTTTTGTTATTTGGCTGGGGCGGTAAAACCGGAATCAATTGTTTTGTATTGATTACGGGATATTTTATGTGTACCTCAAGCGTTAAAAAGGAGAAATTTTTGAAACTGCTGGGTGAGATATACTTCTATACAGTTATTCTGTGGAATATATTCTTCTTTACTGGGTATGAGGCCTTTTCACTCAAGGCGTTTCTTAAAATGCTGTTTCCATTTTTTACAGTGGCGGATAATTTTACAAGTTGCTTTCTGCTGTTCTATCTGTTGATTCCGTTCCTAAACAAGTTGGTTCATGCACTGACAGAAAAAGAGCACTTTATGCTGATGGCATGGTGCATAGGCATTTATGCATTCCTGCCTTCCTTTGCAAAAGCGAATGTGGTGTTTAATTATATCACATGGTTCAGTATTCTCTATGTGATTGCATCGTATATTCGTTTGCATCCTAAAGATTGGTTCAACAGCACAAGAATTACCGGATTTTGGGCAGGAGCGTCCTTGCTGCTTTCATGGGCGAGTGTCATTGTGTTGGCAATGTTCAGCCGAATCATTGGGAAGGGAATTGGAATCTGCTACTTCTTTGTTGCAGATTCCAATAAAGTGCTCGCATTGATGACTGGAGTTAGTACGTTCCTTTTCTTTAAGAACCTGAAGATAGGGTATAGTAAAGTAATCAATACAATTGCAGCTTCTACATTCGGAGTCCTATTGATTCATGCAAACAGCGATACGATGCGGCGCTGGTTATGGGTGGATGTTTGCAAGAATGTTGGTGCATATGAGACTGGAAATGCGGTCGTTCATGCTGTGTTAACAGTTATGATTGTTTATATGCTGTGTACTATCATTGATATTATAAGAATTAATGTAGAAAGATTTATGAGCAGAAAGTGAGATGATATCGTATGAAAGGCATTATTTTAGCTGGCGGCTCAGGCACTCGTCTGTATCCGCTGACGAAAGTGACCAGCAAGCAGCTTCTTCCGGTGTATGACAAGCCGATGATTTATTATCCCTATTGGAAAGAAAGCTTAATGCTATAAATAGTTGCAAGTTTTAAAATGCGTGATATTACGGAAGCGAGAAATAAACGTAGCCGCTACTATTGAAATATTCCACAGTCGGTCAAAATTGATAAATGCGGCGTATACGAGTGCATTTCTAAATTGTTTTGAAACACTACATACTAAGTTGATGAGAATGGCAAGCTGCGACTAATAAATATGTGTTTAAAGAACTATGTAAAAGCGTTGGTGCTCCCGTGGCAGAAGATTATGATATTGAAGAATATCACAGGATTGTATAAGACTATTGATTTTTCTAAAGAATTAGACGAGAAAATCATCAAAAAGTGTCTTTATAAAAAATCTGGAGATTGTGTGGAATATTTTGATAATGCTGCAAAAGCATTTGGAATTATCTTTATGAAATTCGAAGATAAAGATGAAATGGATAGTATATTAAGTAATATAAACTCGATGTATACAGTGGTTGTTGAAGAAAATATGAGTTAAATAAATAGTAAAGTAAAAGGTTGTTTAAAAGAAAGGATGGGAAATATGAAAAATATATTAATGTTAGGAACTTCTAAGGGGAGTAAAGAGATTGTCTTGGAAGCTAAAAATCGTGGATATCATACAATCGTTACAGATTTTCTAGAACCAATTGAATCTAAAGCAAAATTGGTGTCAGATGAGTATTGGATGGTAAGTACATCTGAAATTGATACATTGGAAAATCTGTGTAGAGAGAAAAAAATTGATGGGATTTGTAATGGGATTAGTCCTTTCAATATTCTTGTTACAATGGAGCTTACTAAGCGATTGAAAATGCCTTGCTATTGCAATCCGGATTCTTGGCATTACACCATGGATAAACGAGATTTTAAAGATGCCTGCATAAAGAATAATGTGCCAGTTCCAAAAGATTATTATCTTAGTGAAAAAATTTCAAAAGAAGATTTAGACGCTATACAATATCCTGTAGTAGTAAAAGCGGTAGATCAAAGTGCAAATCGTGGAATGTCTTATTGTTTTTCATCAGATGAAATGGATGAAGCCGTTAAAAAAGCTAGAGCTGTATCCAAACATAAAACAGTTGTTGTTGAAAAAATGCTCAGGGGACACGAGTATACAGCATGGTATGCTTTAGCCGATGGAAAGGCCAGTCTAATCAACTTTGCAAAAATGTATCATAAGGAAGGATATCCGAGCAACTGTTATTCTGTAACTACAACATATACGGATAATTTAGATTTGTATTTAAAAGAAGTTGATCAAAATATACAAGATGTTTTTGCTGATATCGGTTGTAAAGAAGGTATTGCTTGGATTGAAATGATGCTTGACGAAGATGGTCATTTTTATGTAATTGAGATGGGATATAGAATGTCAGGTGACATGATGGCGCTTGTTCATAAAAATGTATGTAACTTTGACAGTTATGCTTGGTTACTTGATATTGCTGTTGGAATAAAACATTCAGAAAATGACTTGCCAAAACCTGAAGAAAAGTTACCTGAAAGAGTCGGTTGTTCATATATTTTATGGAGTAAAGAAGCGGGAACGATAACAAAATGGGATGGTTTCGAAAAATTAGAAGGAAAGTATAATATTAACGTTGACACTAAATATAGTGTTGGTAGTAAAGTGGATAAGCATCAGTATTTAGCAGTTATTACTTTTGATACTTCAAGTTATCAGGAAATGTGTGAAGCAATAGAATTTATAAATAGTAATGTTGAAATATGGAATGAAAAAGAAAATATAATTATTTACTATGATAATTTAGAATCTCTGAAAATAGATGAGTCCCACGCATCTTGTTAAAATGGTGGAGTTGGATGGATAATAAAAGTAAAAAACTTAACACCGGCGATGTTTTAGTCTTTGCATTTGGCGCAATGATAGGCTGGGGGTGGGTTGTTCTTTCTGGACAATGGATCGTAACCGGAGGAATAATCGGAACTGCAATCGGCTTTCTCATTGGTGGTCTCATGATATATTATGTGGGGCTTTGTTATGCCGAGTTGACAACATCAATTCCTCAAAATGGCGGAATAAAGGTGTTCAGCTACTTAGCTCTTGGAGAAAAGGCATCGTTTGTGTGCACATGGGCTATCATTTTGAGCTATATTTCGGTTGTATGTTTTGAGGTGGTGTCATTTCCTACTGTTCTTCAGTATATTTTTCCGAATTTCTCCATAGGAAGAATGTATACACTTTTGGGAGCGGACATTTACATCAGTTGGACATTGGTATCAGTCGTTATGGCTCTAGCGGTTACGGTTATGAATCTTGTTGGTACAAAGACTGCCGCTAGATTTCAAAAAATAATGACGATAGCAATAGCAGGTGTTGGTGTCCTTTTAATCATTGGAGCCGTTTGTTCAGGAAATGTACAGAATCTGGACAATCAGCTCTTTCTGGGTACGACCGAAAGGGAAGCTATTGAAGGCATTGCGAAAATTTCTATTCTGACGCCATTCTTTCTGTTTGGATTTGATGTCATTCCGCAGATTGCAGAAGAAATAAAAATTCCGATGAAGAAAATAGGAAAGTTAATGATGATGTCAATCGTACTCGCAGTAGCTTTCTATGTACTTGTGGTTTTTAGTGTCGGATTCATTTTGAGCAAGACGGAAATCCTATATTCCGTGGAGCATACGGGATTGGTGACAGCGGATGCCATGGCAAAAGCGTTCAATAGCGTAAATATGGCAAAGATCGTTATTGTTGGAGGAATGTGTGGAATTCTCACAAGCTGGAATTCGTTCTTGATAGGTGGGAGCCGCGCGTTGTGTTCTTTATCTGCTTCAAATATGTTACCTTCCTTTTTTGGAGTGACAAATAAAAAGACTGGTGTGCCGGTTTATTCAATTTCATTTATTGGATTGATTTCTATTATATCGGCCTTTTTTGGCAAAGCGATTCTAACATGGTTTGTGGATGCCGGCAATTTTTCTTGTTGTGTAGCATACTGTATTGTCTCAGTTTCTTTCTTAATGATGAGAAAAAAATACAAGGCATTGAAAAGACCTTATGAAGTAAAACATTATAAAATTGTTGGCGGCCTTGCTGTGTTTTTGTCAGGTCTAATGGCTGGTCTTTATATTGTGCCCGGAACAAGTTGTACGCTTTCTTTTCCAGAAGTTATAATAATGATTATTTGGAGTGGTTTGGGTCTGATTTTTTACTTGTATTGCAAAAAAAGATATGCTACTAAAATATTTACTGACATAGATGACAGCATTCTGATAGAAGAGAAATAATAGTTGATATCATCTT
>OIEE01000277.1_pt1 | contig 19467 bp, 23 predicted proteins | sample 1581701 | NCBI WGS metagenome assembly OIEE01 (sample SAMN01760976, study PRJEB22395) | human gut metagenome | reverse complement strand
TACAAAGAAGATTTTGCATGGATGAAAAAACAAACCTTGTTGAGGTTAAATTGAGTTTTCCATTGTATTGTATTGCTAATGAATAAGAATAAGAAAAAGAACAGACAATGCTGAATGCTCTGGAAACAAGAATATCTGAGTATAGTATGTAAGTTCGTAACAGAATGAAAGGAGCGATTCAAATGAGCAATTTGGAAAATTATATGAAACAGCAAGCAATTTTTTGTGAACAAAATGATAGCATTAGTAAGAATCTGTATTTAATGATTCAAAATCAGAAAATTTGGTGTCAGTGACGTTATTGCAATCACAGCGGCAGGAAAGACCGCATTTTACTATGTGGACAAAGAAGCACTGGTAAAGTTCAACGGCTTTCTGGCACCAAAAGCTGAGGGCAGCTACCTGATTTTGAATGAGGGTGGCTATCAGATAGAAGGCCAAACAGATACATGGAAAGTCATTGACGAAAAGAATGTGCAGGAGCAAAGATTTGTACAGCTTGTCTGTGAACAGACAAAAAAGCAAAAACCGGACATTGTTCTCCACGACAGCGGAGTTTTGGTGGCGCAGACGATTTACGGATTTGACAGTTCGGTTATGAAGAAAATCGAAAAGTTTCTTCGAGAACAAAAGCCGGAACTGCTGCATCATCAGAAGTTTTTGGAGAATGGCACCGCAGAACGTGCCAAAGAATCCGGCACAGAGCAGAATTACAACATGATTGATGGCTGTGTCAACAATAATCCGAAGAAACCGCGTATCATCGGAAATCGGATTTCAGTCCTTGACCGCCTGCACATCAAACTGGAAGAGCGAAAACAGAAAAGTCAGCCCCAACAGCAACAGCAGCAGGAGAGAAGCTGGAAGAATTAAAAATCCGATACAGTGCAGAGTGGTGGTTCCATAAAAAGAGCCACCGCTCTTATTTTGTAACCGAAATGGAAACAAAATATTATGAATGTCAAAATTAGTTTCCAAATGATTGATATTCTTGGCGAGAGAGCGTATAATATAAGTACAAGAATAGGAGGCGATTATATGCTGGATGTAAATATGATAATTGCAAACAACATTCAGGCTGAACTGAAAAAAGAAAACAAAAAGCAAGTTGATCTGGCAGAAGGAATTGGAGTCTCCAAGCAGACAATGAGCAAAATCATGAATGGTGCAAGAGCAATCAATGCGATTGAACTTCATAAAATTTCTGAATATCTCCATGTGTCGATGGATTCTCTGATGAAGATGCCAGAAAAGCCGATGGACACAAATGTGATCCATGCGTTTATGGGGCGTGTTAAAACTGAGGAAGCAAGAAAGGGAATCCAGCTTGCGGATGAACTGTCCGATATGATTCTGTTCCATACTAGGGTGTGCGAGAATGGCAAAAAGATGGAGCAGCCCTGGGAGGATAAGTGATGAACAATGTTCTGGAAGATAGCCTCTTTGTAAGCCAAAACAGGAAATTTGATGAAATCCAATCCATCGTCAGGCAGTTTTCGGCAGAGTATGTCGGTAATTCTATTATCAAGGACAATATCTTTGCTGTTATACAGAACTATGCCAGAAAGAAAGAAATCGCGCTGGAAATGCTTCGTTACCCGATCCATGATGATGAATTATGGGCATTGACCTTTTTGAAGCAGGATACGATTTTTGTGTGCGTAAATACAGCACTTCCGCTTTGTAAGCAATTTTTTGCTGCGGCGCATGAGCTATATCATATCTACTGCTATGTGGAAAATGCAGACCAGAGCTATATAAAAAATGGTTCTATGCTGGATTCGGCAACAGGGAATGAAACAGGAAGAACGCAGGAGGATTTGGAAGCAAATGCCTTTGCAGGGCTGCTTTTGATGCCGGATCAACTGCTCCATGAGCAGATTCTGCTGTATGGGCTTGATAAAGATTTGGTTACAGTAGATTCTGTCCTGATGCTTATGGATATGTTTGCAATGCCCTATAAGGCAGTTGTACTGCGTTTGTTTGAAAGCGGAAACATATCTCATCAGCAGGCTGAAAAGCTGCTGGAGGTAGGCTCTGCGGACGTAATGGAAAGAGTATCGCTGACAGGTAAGGCAAAACGCTGGCAGCTCGATGGAAAAGGAACAGAATCTTTTGGCACACTCCTTGAGAAAGTTGAGTACAACAGACAGCATGAGTATCTGACGGAATCCAGAGAAAAAGAAGATGTGGCCTACCTTACTCAACTGAAAAAAGAGTACGGCCTGGATTGAGGGAGGTCAGATCGAAGTGAAAAGATACGCACTGCTGGATACTGACTTCATTTCCAAAACGTACTCTGTTCAAGATGATGGTGGCAATCATTTGATTGATCGGGTCATGGAATTGCCGGAGTATGAGTTCTTTTGTCATGCACAAATCGTAACAGAGCTTAATCGGTATAATGCTGATGCGCCAATCTGGTTGAGCGAGAAGATTGGAGCGCAAAAGATAAAAAGCTACACGGATCAGGAAATCCTTGAAAGCCTGTCACTTGTGCGAGGGCCGCTGGCGTGTGCGACTTATACGCAGATGTTAAAATTGGCCTGCGATGCCTTTTCTAGGAATTACTTTTCGGAACATTATCGGGCATTGGAAGATGCTGATTACACGGTAATATCGAGAGAGGACTATTTGAAAGAGCTTGAACGACTCGATATAGAAGTTGGTAAGAAAAATAATCTTGGGGAAATCAAGTCGTTTGTGTTATTGCAGGTCTTGTCGGTGATGCTTGGTGAGCAGATCTATGTGTTCTGCTCCGATGATAAAAATGCTCGGAATGGAGCTACAAATTTTGAAGATGTTCGGTGCATCAGTCTGGTATCAGTATTTTCACGCTTAAAAGAAGAATCAAATTGGACGATTGCCGATGCTGAGCCGTACATTGAATCACTCATTGCATTTTATCAGGATCACCACCAGACCACTTTTCGCGTAATGGAAGCGTCTGAGGTCAGAAGATTGCAACGGATACCATGCAGGCAGGTGTTGCAGGAAATCTTTGATGGGAAATTTATTGAACTAAAAAATGGTATGCTGCGGTACAAGCAGTAAGTGAAACGAATAGCCAGCGTATTGTGTGGACCACATGATACGCTGGCTATTTTTGTTTCTAGGGGACTTTGAAAACTGGTTAGAGGGACGGTTCGTATTTTCGCGTGTGCTGCTGTTCGTGCTGCTGCACTTCTTGTTCTGCGCCGAGGATGCTGTCTACATTGGCACACACGGTCTGGAGTTCTTTGTGATAATCCTTGAAATAACGGTAAGTATCGTATTGGGCATCCTTCTGAATCGTAAGCTGCTCTTTTTCTGCCCGGAGGTCTTTCATGGTAGGAAACTTCCCATCAGGCGAGTGCTGCTTCAGAATTTGAAGTGCTTCCTCATATTGGGCAAGTTCGTCCGAGTGAGCTTGACGGAAAATCTTCTTATTCGGGGCTTTTAGAAATTCTCCGTAAATGGATTTTGTGGAGAGATACTGACCAAGGTAATGAATCTGCTCGTTTGTTTTTCGTAGCTTGCTTTCAGTGAGCTTTGCATCGCCGCGCGCCTTTGCCATTTTGGTATAGATGGCATCCGCAGTTTCGGAAAGATTTTCGCGAGAATCATAGCCGTGTTCCTGCACATAGGCAACCGTCCGGGCCATCTGCTGCAGATTGGAAATTTTTACTTTCTGCGCATAAGCGCGGCTCTGCTGGGCTTTTACACAGGTCTGCAAGTCAACCACAAGGCGCAGATCGGACTTGATGAACAGAATAACCATAGGATCATTTGCGCCCCAATGAGGATTGTTCTGCTCTGCGGTCCTTGCATTTTCTGCAAAAATGTGTAGTAGCCTATCACGGTCATAATTAGAGCCGAGGGCGCGGGCAGAGATATACTTTTGTCGGTCGGCAGGCAGATAGCTGAATCGTCCGCGGTGGTCTTTTGCTGAAATTCCGTATTCCGCTTTCAGCAGTCTTTGAAATTCTTCAAAAGACGTAGCACGTTCCGCAATGTCCGAAATGGCATTGCGGATTTTTTCTTTGCCCGTTTCAAAAGTGGTGTGCATGGGAGTGATGCCCTCGATCATAAGCTCCATGTTGGCAATGTCCAGATTTTGCTGACCGCGCTGTTTGGCGTAATACTCCTGCGGCGAAATTCTGTCAGGGGCAGGGGAGAGCAGATCGACCTGATGCAGTCCCTCACGTTGGCAAATATCCATCAAGGATTTCTGAAGGTGCTTCAAATAGTCTTTGGTAAGGTGATGCTTGTAGCCAGCCTTGCAGTCGATAGGCCGCTCGGTGAATGGCTGCGGGTCAACATCAAATTTGCGCAGGCTGTTGATTATGATGTGGGTGTGAATGTTGCCTGTGCCGTTTTTACCATCGGTGTGGGTACAGACCAAAGCTTGATGCCCCGGAAAATTGGCCTTTGCATATTCCATGCCGATGGCCTGCGCCCACTCACCAGTCAGGTTGTGGTCAGTGTTGTCTTTCGGGTCGTGGCTAATAATGTAGTGGTGGCTTTTGATTTCATCGTAAGTGTTGTTCTTGTTATACTCCTGATTCAACAGTTCGCATTCAAGGTCAAATGTTTCAGGATCACAGTTCAATCCCTCAAGATAAAATTCATCCCGGAGCATCATATTCCCGTTTTCATCAAGGACGGGAACCAGATGAAATTCATCATGCTGGTATTTCAGATAGTCGATGGCACTCCCATAATTGGCATTTTTACTTGCGATGTGTTTTAGAATTGCCACGATACGCACCTCCAAGCTGAACGATTTCCTGCCGCAGTTCACGGATTTCCGCAATACACTTTTTCAGTTCTTCCAACATTCCGCGTGAAGCCAGACCGCCGCCGTGGAAATAGCGGGCAATCTGGTTAAGATTATTTCCGATGCCTGCGGCCTGAGCAGTCAACTTCTGAATTTCGCCAATATCGGCAACGATGTTGTAGTTGACAGTCACTTTTTCAGATAGAGCCTGCTTGCGCACAAAAGTAGAGATGGGATAACCAGCATCTTTTGCATATCCGGCCACCAGTTCATATTCAATGCTGCTGAAACGAACCATTACATTGCTGGTGCGTCTGATACTTTCTTCCTTTTTGGGTCGTGCCATAGTGTGATCCTCCTGCGTTTTTATAGTTGCGAAGCAACTTCCGATAAGCCGTAGGCGTTCGGCTGCGAACACATTCGTGTGGAGCCAGATAGCCAAAATCCAAGATTTTGTGCGTACCGTGGGAATGGGGAACGGAATCCCCATCAAGATTGCCAGGAACGAAAAATCACGAAAGTGAGTTTTGAGTTACTATGGGCGAATCTTGCGCTAAGAGAGAAAAGCCCCAGACTTCTGCCGTAATCCGAAGGCTTACCCTAAAAAGATGCTTCTATAAATAGGAATCCGCAGCCTTTATTTGGAATACACTTTTCAGCTTTTTTAAAATTTCTTTCAAAAACTGTATTCCAAAATGCCCTTCTGGATTCCTATTAGTAAAGGAGGGTTGATCCGATGAAGCAGAAAGAGCGAATGGACAAAAAAGTGAAGCAGGAGCGAACGGAGCCTGACCATCACAGAAAAATCATCATTAAGGGCATCACCGTGTATGAATCGTTCCGGCCAGAGGGCAGTGAACTGTGGGACTGCCTCTTGCAGAGCATGGGGAAACACTGAAAAAAAGATTTTTCAAAAAATGTACGCTACAGCTTGATTTTTGTGCTACAGCTTGGTAGAATACAGACGGGTTAAGTAAATATGTGCAATCAAAAGCCATTAACTTTCTGGATTTTACCATGCGAATTGCGTGGAGACGGGAGGTTTAATGGCTTTGTTTTATTATAAGGAAAAAAAGAATAAGGGCATACGAGCAGCGGCCTATCTGAGATTGTCTATCGAGGACGGAGATAAGGCTGAAAGCAACAGCATCGGAAACCAGAGAGAATTGATTCAGAATTTCGTTGCAGAACGACCAGAACTGCATTTGGTAGGAGAATATGCAGATGATGGTTACACGGGAACCAATTTTGAGCGACCGGGCTTTACGCAGATGATGGAGGACATCCAATCCGACAAAATCAACTGCATCATAGTTAAGGACTTGTCTCGACTTGGCCGTAACTACATTGGGATGGGAAAGTATCTGGAACGGATTTTCCCGATGATGGGGATTCGGTTCATCGCCATCAATGATAACTACGATAATGCAAACACTGAGAGCAGTGATTCAGATAGCATCGTGGTTCCCTTCAAGAATCTGCTGAATGATTCCTACTGCAGGGATATTTCCATTAAGGTTCGGAGCCAGTTGGACATTAAGCGGCGCAAGGGGGAGTTCATCGGCGGGTACGCAGTGTACGGCTACAGTAAAGATGAACAGAACAAAAATCGATTGGTGGTAGATGAGTACGCAGCAGATATTGTTCGCTCTATCTATCGCAGAAAATTGGAAGGCATGAGTGCAAACTCTATTGCAGACCAACTGAACAGCGAAGGGGTCCTGGCTCCCAGTGAATACAAACGGCTGTGCGGATTAAATTATCACAGTGGTTTCAAGACTGGAACTCATGCAAAGTGGCAGGCGATTCAGGTACTTCGGATTCTGAAAAATGAAGTTTACACCGGAACGATGGTGCAGGGTAAACGGCAAAAAATCAATTACAAGATCAAGAAAATCCGGGACGTAGATGAATCTTGCTGGATCAAAGTTCCCAATACACACGAGGCCATCATTTCACAAAGAATGTTTGACATCGTGCAGGAAGTTTTAAAGCTGGACACCTGTGCATCGAAAGGACAGAAGATAGTCCATCTCTTTTCAGGTATTGTTCGGTGCGGTGACTGCGGACAGAATATGGTGCGGTGCACCGTATCGAAAAAAGGTAAAAAGTATATATATCTGAACTGCGTCACAAATCATAAGGGCCTGGGCTGTTCTTCACACCACATTAGGGAAAGTAAATTGGAAGAAGTGGTGCTGGCTGCATTGCAGGAAAAGATTCAGCAGATCAGCGGACTAGAAGAACGTCTGGATGAAATCAACGAGATTCCCAAAAACCAACGAAGGTTAAAATCTGTAGAAGAGCACATGAAAGTGCTGGAACAGGAAGAACAGAAATACCAGACCCTGTGCCGTCAGCTTTACGAAGATATGAGCAACGGCATTGTCAGTAAGGATGAGTACAAAGAGTTCAGCTGTTCCTTTAACGAAAAAATCGAAAATATCCGTAAGGCAAAAATGGAAATGGACTGTCAACTGGATAGTTTGAACAATCTGGATGTGGAACATTTGCCGTGGATCGAAGATTTTAAATCCTATCAAAACTTAACGAGTCTGAATCGCCGTGTTCTGGTAGAACTGGTGGAAAGCATTACAGTCTATGATAAGGAGCACATTCACATCCAATATCGCTTCGACCAGGAAATCCGCAATGTACTGGAATATTGCAACAGTGTTCTGACAACAGAAACGGAGGAGGGTGCAGTATGAAATGCGTAAGTTATACCCGGACGATACCTTGGAAAAACCATAAAGGTGAACTGACGATTGCCGACCAGAATCAGCGCATTGCAGAATACCTGGCTGAACATAAAGAGTTAAATTTACAGAAAAGGTATTCTGATCGCAAGAATGCTGAAAACGCAGGTGCAGCATTTGACAAAATGATTGATGATGGAGTGGAGCAAAAATTTGACTGCATCATTGTAGCATCTATGTACTACTGTGGGCCTGACTTCCCGGCGGCGCGTCAGGCAATCAAGGAAACTCTTTATGAGACAGGTGTTAACCTGATCGTACTGGAAGAAGGACTGGACACCAGAACTGCCAGTCGAAAAGAGGTTGAGGACTATTTTGAGGAAAAACGCTGCGAGATGCACGCGGAAATCATGTTTGCATGGAGGAAAAAGCAGGGCGCAGGATTCCGACTGACCAATTCTGTTCCGTTTGGTTATATCCGCAGGAATGGTGAAAGCAACATGGTAAAGGATGAAGAGGTTGCGCCGTATCTGAGCGAAGCTTTTTCCAGATATGCATCGGGACAGAAGATGGGCGATATTGCAAAATGGTTGAACGAACAGAATGTCGAACCACCGATGAGGCACAAAAAAAGAATCCAGGGAAAACAATATGAAGGAGAACCTGATTTGTGGACATCGGATAATCTGAGGGGATTGTTCAGAAATCCAACATACACGGGTGCAACGGCAAACGGAAGCCATCAGATTATTGCAGAGAACTGCCATGAGCCGTACATGACAAAAGAACAGTTTTATGCGCTTCCGTGCAATATGCGGCAGGGTGAGAACAAAAAATCGACTCGGAAAAAATATAAAAAACCGAATCCTCTTGCAAAGCGCATCATTTGTACCTGTGGACGTCCACTTTATTGGCATAAGGATAAGAAAACGGGAGAAGAACTATTCTATTGCAGCTACTGCCGTGCTCACAAGGAGAATGGAAAGGAATTGAAAGCGCCGGCTGCATCTGTATATAAAAAGGTGATAGATGCTATGGAGAGAGAACGTCGAGAAGAAGAAAAGATGTACTCCGCAATTCAGCAGGGAGCTGGCAGAAAAGCAATTGAAGCAGTAAGAGCTGATAGTTCGATGCAGATGAAGACCATTCTGGCTGAACTTAATATGGAACAGTTTCGCCGTGTACCGTTATATGAATGCTATATGGCCGATGAAATCACGGAAGAACAGTATCATGCTGAAGTTCTGGACTATGAAGAAGCCCATCGAAAGCTGAATGAACAGCTTACGGCAATCATGGAAAATACGACGGTATGGGAACGGGCATTGAGTTTGCGAAATCCGTGGATTCAGCAGATGGAACAATATAAGATCCCAGAGGCACTGGATCGTAATTTTGTAAAAAAGTACATTGAACAGGTCGTGGTTACATTTTTGGGCGATAGGCAGGCAGAAATCAGTTTAACGATGAAAACACAGGAATGGAAGCAGATGCTTGAACGGATAGAATTGGAGGGTACAGACGATGGCACGAAAGAGTAGAAAGAATTTGCCCCAACCGGAACAGGCAGTGATTTCAGTGCAGTTCCCGGAATTGGATGAAGGAAAAATACCAACCGCAATCTATGGACGGCTTTCGGTGGAAGATAACGAAGATAACGAAAGCATGGAAACGCAGATTGCACTGGTGCAGGATTTTATTAACCGCAGCAGTGAACTGAATTATGTGGATACTTATTTTGACAATGGCTTTACAGGAACAAATTTTAAGCGCCCGGCCTTTACCCGTTTGATGAACGATGTGCGGCAGAAGAAGATCAAGTGTATCGTTGTAAAAGACCTCTCGCGCTTTGGTCGCAACTATCTGGAAGCGGGGTACTATATTGAAACTGTATTTCCGTTTCTTGGTATTCGATTGATTGCTGTCAACGATCATTTTGATAGTACGCGCAAAGAGGATATGGAAAGCATGGCTCTTCCGATTCGGAATATGGTTAACACCATGTATGCGAAAGACATTTCCAAAAAGGTGTGGAGTTCCCTGCAACGTAAAAAAGAAGCCGGCTATGCAGTCGGAAGTGATGCTCCGTTTGGATATATTCGGAATCCCGTGACAAAACGAAATGAGATTGACCCGGAAACGGCTTTTTATGTACAGTTGATTTTCCAGTGGGCACTGATGGGCGTAGCGATTTATGAAATCGCCAGACGGATGACCTTGCTGCAGGTTCCTACCCCACGAGAGTGGCATCGGAAAATTGTTGAGGGAAAGGAAGTCGTTACTTATAAAAAATGGGGCGAAACCTCGGTACGGCATATGCTGGCAAATCAAACCTATGTGGGAGATACCATCAACAATAAAAGTACACAGAGATTTTTTGCTGGGCAGGACAAACGTGACTTGTCGAAAGAGCAGTGGTATGTGGCAAAAAATACACATCCAGCCATCATTGCAAGGGATGATTTTGAAAAGGTGCAGGAGATTCTGACGAAGAATCAGAAGGTGTTCAAAACAGTAAGAGCTGAATCGGAACAGATTCGCACGGAGTATCAGAATGATCTTGCTGGAATGGTATTCTGTGCAGACTGTGGCAGACCGATGGATTTTGATAGGCTTCCGCATGGAGCAGAAGAAAGTAAAAAGGTTTGCTACTATATTTGCAGAGCAAGGCAGGCGGATGATAAGTGCATCGGACATCAGATTACGGAAAAACTTCTGAAAGCTCTGGTAATGGATCAACTGCATCTTTTCATCGTTCGGCTCAGTGATAAGCGCAAAATTCTGGAAGAACTGCGAAAAATCGAAGATATGCAGAATCCTGTCTACCGTGCAAAGAGTGAGGTAATGAGCCTGACGGATAAGGTTGGGCAGATGGCGAAGAAAAGAGAACAGCTTTATGCGGATGATGTGGCAGGCGCGGTGGATTCCGAAGAATATCAACAGATCCGGGAAGAGTATTCCAGACAGTATGATAGCCTGCGGACAGCACTGCAGAGAGCAGAAGCAAAAAAGATGGAAGTAGAACAACAGATCAGAGAATATCTGAATATGACTTCCAACCTGGAAGCGCATCTGGATGACTTTGGATTTGATGCTCAGCTGGTAAAATCCCTCGTGCAGAGAATCGAAGTGAGTGCAGATAAGCGGATTCGCATTGTATTTGGATTTCAAGATGTGTTAGCAGACTTTGGAAAGGAGAGTGCGGGAAAATGATTGCAACGTATCAGCGCATTTCAAGGGCGGACGGTGATTTGGGTAAGGATGGAAAAGACAAGAGCAACAGCATCGAAAACCAGAAAGAACTGATCCAGCGGTATATTTCCCACAAAGAAAGTCTGCAAAATCTGCCGGTGATGGATTTTGTGGATGATGGTTACACAGGCAGCAATTTCGACAGACCGGGCTTTCAGAAGATGATGGATGGTGTGCGCAGTGGCGAGATTGATACCATTATCGTAAAGGATGACTGTGTAATAATAGAACCAACACAGAAAGACCTTGAAAATCAAGGCTTTGTGGCTGGTTCTATTTGTTTTTGACCCGAAACAAAAAGAATTTCAATCATATAATGCAATCTGCGCCGCTGGCAGCGTAACGGAGGAAATGCCAGATCAGAAAAGAATAGTATTGAACATAGAGCGGTTATCTGCCGTCAGGAGAAATCCTGGCTGGCGGGTAACCGCTCTTTTTTTGTTTCTGCCGTTACTGGCAGAAGCAAAAAGTAAGCAATGCAAGGAGGTTGTATGAAGTGAAGAATATGTTGCTAACGAGTACAGCGCCGTAAGGGAGGTGGTTGAGATGGCAGTTTTCCGGGTAGAGAAAAACTCCAACTACACAACTATGTGTAACTACCATCTGCGCGATCAGTCCCTAAGTCTGAAAGCAAAGGGGCTTCTCTCTATGCTTCTCAGCCTGCCGGATACATGGCATTACTCTGTGAGAGGGCTTGCTGCAATTTCATTGGAGGGCGTGGACGGTATTCTCACCGCGCTGAAAGAGCTGGAAACACATGGCTATCTGGAGCGCCATCAGCTTCGTCAACCGAACGGCCGCTTGGGACAGACGGAGTATGTGATTTTTGAAAAGCCGAGATCGCAGCCGTGTATGGATTCACCGTGTACGGAAAAGCCGGATACGGTAAGCCCGAATACGGCTCTGCCGGATACGATAACTCCCGCACAAAGAAGTAAAGAAGGATCAAGTAAAGAACAATTAAGTACGGATGAGAAGGCAAAAACAGTATCACAATCCTCTCGTCATCGGTACGGAATGTATCAGAATGTACTTCTTTCGGACGAAGAATTGCAAAAACTCCAAACTGAGTTTCCAGCAGACTATCAGAACCGCATTGAACGATTGTCGGAATATATGGCTTCCAGCGGAAGGCGCTATAAAAATCATTTGGCTACCATCCGCAGTTGGGCAAGACGAGATTCCAAACAGTCGAAACTGCCCGTATATAGCCATGATAACTATCGGTACGAGGAGGGAGAAAGTTTATGAATACAATGTTCAATTTTCTGGATCGTATTCAGATTCAGAAAGAACCTGGGCCGGAGCAGTATCTTGGCGAAGATGGACTCATCTATTGCGGGAAATGTCATACGCCGGTTCAATGCCGGATCACATTTGAGGGCAGAGAACGGATCATGCCCTGCATCTGCAAATGCCAGAAGGAAGAACGAGAACAGCAGGAACAGCGTATGAAGGAGGAAGAGCAGTTGCTCTACGTCCGCCGTCTGAAAGCAGCAGGTATTCAGGAGCGACATCTTCAGGATTGGACATTTGCGTCAGCGACGGATACTCCCAGCGTCCAGATGGCGAAACGGTATACGGAGAATTGGAAGAAGGTCAAGGCAGAAAACCTTGGCCTTTTGCTTTGGGGTGATATTGGAACAGGAAAATCATTCCTGGCCGCCTGTATTGCTAATGAATTGTTGGAAAAAGGCGTTCCTGTCCTGATGACCAATTTCTCCAAAATTCTAAACCAGATGGGTGCCATGTATTCAGACGAACGGTACCGCTATATTGCTTCCTTCAACCGATTCTCTCTGCTGATTATTGATGATCTTGGCATTGAGCGGAATACCGAGTATGCGTTGGAACAGGTTTACGCTGTTGTTGATGAGCGCTATAAGGCAGGACTTCCATTGATTATCACAACAAACCTGGCAATCAGCCAGCTCCGCAATCCTGAAGATGTGGCACACGCTAGAATTTATAGCCGGGTACTGGAAATGTGTACGCCTGTACACGTTCCAGGGCTAGACCGGCGCACTGTGATTGGAAAATCAAAGCAGGAACTGGTCAAGGAGGTGCTGTTCTCCTAGTAAAAAACGGCTGTACAGCCGGGAAAGAGAGGGTTTTATGAATGCCTGTAAAAAAATCTGAACGGGTTCAGGAGATTCCGCTCTCTGAATTACATCCGTTCAAAAATCATCCCTTCCGGGTGGTGGATGATGAAGCCATGCAGCGTACAGTGGAAAGCGTAGCGCAGTTTGGCGTGTTGGCTCCAGCGCTTGCCCGTCCACGTCCGGAGGGCGGGTATGAATTAGTGGCAGGTCATAGGCGCATGAGGGCGTCTGAACTTGCTGGGCTTGAAACGATGCCGGTGATTGTCCGGCAGATGGATGATGATGTCGCAACCATTGCCATGGTGGACTCCAATCTTCAAAGGGAAACGCTTCTCCCCAGTGAGCGTGCGTTTGCCTACAAAATGAAGATGGAGGCGATGAAGCATCAGGGTGAACGGACGGATTTAACTTCCGGCCAACTTGGCCGGAAGTCTGACAGTAAAGAATCCAGAGAGATTATTGCTGAGCAAACCGGTGAAAGCGCCCGTCAGGTTCAGCGATTTATCAATTTGACCAATTTGATCCCGGAGCTTCTGGATATGGTGGATCGTAAAGAAATCGCATTCAACCCGGCGGTGGAATTATCTTTTCTGAAAAAAGAGGAACAGCAAGGTTTCCTGGAAGCTATGGATTACGGACAGTCCACTCCATCGTTGTCTCAGGCACAGCGGATTAAAAAGCTCAGTCAGGCAGGTATGTGTACCCAGGAAGCTATGAACACGATTATGAATGAAGAGAAAAAGAGCGAATTGGATACGGTCACGCTCAAGAATGACGTACTCCGCAAGTATTTTCCGCGCTCTTATACTCCAAAGCAAATGCAAGATACGATTATCCGGCTGTTGGAACAATGGCAGAAAAAGAGACAGCGGGATCAGTCAAGGTAAAGGAGAACAAATATGCTTAACAAAAATGAAATGAATGGTAAAGCCAATGCTGCGGACGTAGATGTGGACTTGCTGGTGGCAGGTATCGGAGAAATGCTGGATGGAATCCGGCACTGCCTGAAAGCTGCCGATTTGCACAGCAGTTCAACAGACAGCGATTACATTCTGATGGTCGCTGCGCTTCCGGGGAAAGGGATCCAGGTAAAAGACGTCACCGAATGTTTTGATGTGCTGAAATGCTTCGGCACAGACGATTCCGTAATTCAGGCTCCGGATTGCGATTTGCTTATGAGTTATGATGAACGGCAGGTTCTGGTGTTGGATGGTCGGAAATATCTGGTTGGTCCCGCTATCTTCTATGATGTGGACGGTGACGGTGAGGACGTTTCTGTGACTGCAGAGGACATTTACGATGTACAGCGCATGGTCGCTAACCGCACGGTAATTCTTTGTGCGGACGGGCAGGATTTTCCGGCGCTTCTGCTGAATGGTGAGGTATGAAAAAATATGAACTGATTTATGCCGATCCGCCTTGGCGTTACCGCAGCGGCAAGGTACAGGGAGCCGCAATCAATCATTACGCTACAATGTCAGATGAGGAACTATATCACCTTCCCGTTGCAGAAATTGCGGCAGATAATTGTGTATTGCTTCTGTGGGCAACCTTTCCAAAGCTCCCGGAAGCCCTTCGGCTAATTGAAGCGTGGGGCTTCCAGTACAAGACAGTCGGCTTTGTATGGGTAAAGACAAATCCATCCGGAAACGGCTTTTTTCTCGGCCTTGGCTGGTGGACACGCAGTAATGCTGAGATATGTTTGCTGGCAGTCAGAGGGAAACCAAAACGTCAGTGCGCCGGTATTTCTCAGCTGATTATCAGTCCCAGAGAGCGGCACAGTAAAAAGCCGGATGTTGTTCGTAATCTGGCGGTTACGCTGGTGGGTGATGTACCGCGCATTGAGTTATTCGCAAGGGAAACGTCTACCGGCTGGGATGTCTGGGGAAATGAGGTGGATTGCAGCATTACGCTGACGCAATCGGAAGGAGATGTGCATGAGTAACGGAAAAACGATTGGTGAACTGATAGAAGAAATGCGTCTGAAAGCTGGCGCAAAGGAGTATCACGGACATGAGTATATGGCACTGGAGCGCTTTGCTGACGATACCCGCCATATGATTATCTTTGATGTTCTGACAAAAGATTCTCCTGTTGGATGGCAAGGTGAGCGAACCCGTTTGTTTTTAACGGATGAAGGGTATCGAAAATCCCTCGAAAATCAGGAAAAAGGTCACATCAAGATTTTAAGCCATGCCCGTGTAGTGCAGGGACACCTGCATTACGATAAAAAAGAACAGATTCGTTGATGCCGGAATGGTAGTTTTTCTACCTGATCCGGCATCTTTCATTTTTCCCCTATTCCGTGTTCGGGTTAAGGAGGTGGTCTATTGCAGGAGGAAGTAGAAAACAGGACACTGAATCTGGCGATCAGTACGACAAAGCTGAGCGGGCGAGCGCTGCTTGCGGCGTTTCGGAAATATATGCAGCACCGACGCAATGTAAAAGCAAAGAAACTGGCTGCTGAAAACGAAAAGCCCGTAGGTGAGCAGACCATTGATCAGCTGTTAGGGCAAAATCAGGGCGCTACCAATATCGAAATTGAAAAAACGGACATCAAGGGCTTTAAGCGGTTTCTGGACAAGTATGGCATTGATTATGCCATTACGAAAGATCCGTCCCAGACGCCGCTTCGGTATCTGGTGTTCTTCAAAGCCAGAGACGGGGACGCCATGACGGCTGCGTTTAAGGAATACTCCGCTTCTCTGCTGCAAAAGCAAAAGAAACCGAGCGTGCTCAAGCAGCTGAACAAACTGAAGCAGTTGGTGGCTTCCATGCCTGCGAAGGTACGGCAGAAGAAACAGGAGCGTGATTTATGAGTAAGAAAGAAATCAAACGCCTGGTAATTCTGAATATCCCGTATCTGATCCTTGGGCTGCTTGCTACCAATCTCGGAGAAGCATGGCGCCTGGCAGAAGGAACGGATATTTCTGCGAGATTGTTGGCGTTCTTCTCCACAGTTGGTCAGGCTTTTACCAATCCGATGCCCAGCTTCTACCCTTCCGATTTGCTGGTCGGGCTGTTTGCCGGAGGATGTGTCCGGCTGGCAGTTTATCTGAAAGGGAAAAATGCTAAGAAGTATCGCCACAATATGGAGTATGGGTCGGCGCGTTGGGGAACAGCCAAAGATATTGAACCGTTCGTGGCTCCAAAGTTTGAGGACAATATTATCCTTACAAAGACGGAACGCCTGATGCTGTCGAACCGGCCTGCCAATCCAAAGAATGCCCGCAATAAGAACGTCTTAATTGTAGGTGGCTCCGGCTCCGGTAAGACCAGGTTCTGGATTAAGCCCAATCTCCTCCAGTGCAACTCCAAAGAGTATCCGACTTCTTTTGTAGTCACCGATCCGAAGGGTTATAATTATCGAGGACAAAGCAAAGATGCGTTTACAAAATCAGAAAAGTATCGTATCTTTGTTACATATCGTATTCCCACTAAAAATAAAAGAAGGTGAAACTATGGCAAAATCCAACCAAGGAAAAATCACGGCACTGTACGAAAGGCTTTCCAGAGATGATGAGCTGCAAGGTGAATCTAACAGCATTCTGAATCAGAAAAAGTATCTGGAAGATTACGCTCGCAAAAACGGCTTTAACAACATCCAGCATTTTACGGACGATGGATACAGCGGAACGAATTTCAATCGTCCCGGCTTCCAGTCCATGATTGCCGAAATTGAAGCCGGGCACATTGCAACTGTCATTGTAAAGGACATGAGCCGTTTCGGACGCAATTATCTGGAAGTTGGATTTTATACAGAAATTCAGTTTCCTTCAAAGAGTGTTCGGTTCATCGCTATCAACAACAATGTTGACAGTGCCAATCCCACGGACAATGACTTTACTCCGTTCCTGAACATCATGAACGAGTGGTACGCCAAGGATACCAGCAATAAAATCCGTGCCGTTTTCAAATCACGGATGCAGGATGGCAAACGGTGCAGCGGCAGTATTCCCTACGGTTATAAGCGGGTTCCCGGCGATAAGCAAACCCTTCATGTAGATGAGGAAGCAGCTTCCGTTGTCCGCAGGATCTTCGATATGGCAGCCAGCGGTGCCAGTCTTGCACAAATCGGCCAGACGCTTTCGGATGAAAAAGTGCTGATTCCGTCTGCATATGAAGAACGGTATCATCCTGAATCTGCTCGGCACCATTCGTACCACGACCCCTATCGATGGAATACGACCACCTTGACCTATATTCTTGACCGGCAGGAATACCTCGGCCATACAGTGCTATGTAAAAGTATCCGTGAGAACTTCAAGTTGAAAAAGCGCCGTGCTGCAACCCCGGAAGAAAGGATTATATTCAAAAACACTCATGAGGCTATCATCGACCAAGAAACATGGGATAAAGCACAGAGGCTGCGCAAGAGGAATCCGAAAAAACTTCCGAGTGGAACATACTCGCACCGGTTAGCCGGAATGGTATTCTGCGCCGACTGTGGCTCCCGAATGAGCTTTTCCAGCCCCGAATCCAAACATCGGGATTCTGATGTGGTGTATGATTCGGATTCTTCATGGCAGTGCAGCAAATACCGTAATATGTACGTTTCCTGCACATCCCATTTTATCAAGACCTCAACCATTGAAGCCGCTATTCTCAATGCAATCAAAGCGATGACAAAAGAAATTATTGAAAATGAGGATGAATTTGCCGAGCAGCTTCAAGTTGCATGGGAAAACCAAAACACACAGGTATCTTCCGAGAGTAAAAAAGAACTGCATTCAGTTCAAAAAAGAATAGACGAGTTGGATGCTTTGATTCGGAGCCTATATGAAAACAGCGTCTTAGGAAAAATCCCAGAACGACAGTATCAGCGGTTGATGGCGCAATATGATGAGGAACAAGCTGTCTGCGAAGCTCGCATTGCTGAGTTGAAGAAAGAACTGGACGTCGTTGAAACAACGAAAGTTGATCTGAAACGCTTTATCAAACTGATTCGGAAATACAAGGACTGTGAAACGCTGACAGATGAAATGCTGTACGAACTGGTAGAAAAAGTGGTGATTCATTCCGCATCTGGCGGACGGACGATTTACCGTCAGCAGCAAATCGACATCTACTTCAATTTTATCGGTGATACGTTCCCTAGTCAAATTGAGATTAGTCGCGGCGACAAGAAAAATCTTACAGAACAGCAACTTGCCAAGCGTAAGAAATATCAGAAAACTGCCGGGGAAAACCGCAAAAAGAAACGTGCCGCTCTGCGTGAAGCTGCTAAAACTGATCCACAGGCGGCAGCAGAGTATGAAGCCCTCTTGCAGAAAGGCCGTGAACGATGCCGCAAGTATGCCCAAAATAAAAAGCTGGCTCAACAGGAGTCTGCTGATACAGTCCCCATTCAATTTGAACCATCTGAAGAAATGAAAGGAGAATCCGCATGAACGAACTGAAGAAATCCATCCATGACAACGCTAACGGTCTGGACTACACCCTTGTCAACGACCACTATCTGCCGAACCTGACTGCAGCAGCCCCGGCAGAGCACCCCACCGGGCGGTGGGGTCGCCTACATAAGATGTACCTGAAGGAACAGCATCCCATCCGGTACAATCAACTGCTCCTGTCCGGTGAGCTGGGCGGCTACCTTGCCAAGCTGGACAAACAGGCCGAAGAACAGCTTGCATTGACCGTCCGGCAGATGCAGGAAGCCGAGGGCGTGACCGAAGCACTGAAAGCTGCCAATCAACTGGATTGGGTGCGCCGGATGAACAGCATCCGCAACCGTGCCGAGGAAATCATCAAGTCTGAGCTGATTTTTGTCTAATACAATATCGCATCTCTGACCGCCCTGCACAACGCACGGCGGTCTTTTTTGTTACATCGGGTCTGCACAGGGCAGGCCCTTTTTTGATACGGAGGAACAAGCCTATGAAACTGACGTTTGAAGAAAAGAAGCTACTCTACACCTATGGCTGCGCCGATCTGGAGCTGACCCGCAAGCGGCTGTACGGAGTCGCCGGGCTGACGGTTGATCCAGACCAGAACAAGCAGGTGTATGACTTCTGCCGGAAGCTGGAGAACGAAACGCTGGCAGACTGGTACGACCAGATGTTCTACTTTGTCCGTGCTGAGATGGAGTGCTACACCAACATGCTGCTCCTGATGCAGGACATCGAGGAGAATAAGGAATGGAGAAAGGAAGATTTTGTCGACCCCGATAACAATGTTTAAGCTGGAAACCATGATTTACGCCAGCGAGGACGGAACAAGCAGCGTGTTTACGCTGAATCCTGACTTGCAGAAACAGCTTGCCGCTCTTGCTGCGCAGCATCCGGAGATGTGCTGCCAAAAGGCAAAGGGCGAAAAACGAGAGAACATATATCGTCTCAATAAAGCGGTTCGTGTTACGCTTGATATTTAATAACTGATTCATGCCGGAAAGAAAAGACATATCCGGCATGGTACATAAAAGATTTTGCTTGAAAAATTCAATATTCAATTGAACTTCCGGCAATAGTGTGATATAGTTGATTCCAGAAATCAAGTTGTCCAGATAACGGGAGAATGCACATGGCACTCAATTATAATAAGCTTTGGAAAATGCTGATAGACAAAAACATGAGCAAATCCGAACTTGTCAAGCGTTCGAAGATTAGTACGAACGCAATGGCTCGTATGGGAAAAAACGAGGATGTTCGATTGGATA
>OIEE01000275.1_pt1 | contig 19638 bp, 10 predicted proteins | sample 1581701 | NCBI WGS metagenome assembly OIEE01 (sample SAMN01760976, study PRJEB22395) | human gut metagenome | reverse complement strand
TTTAGACAGCAATATTGATGTCCGCGGATATTCCGCCGCAGATAAGACGGTCGGCAAAGCGGCGGCGATGCTGTTCGTATTGCTCGGCGTCGGCGAAATATATGCCGTAGTTATGAGCCGGAGCGCCAAAAAGATTCTTGACGGGCACGGGATAAAATATTCCTGCGGCGAAGAGGTCGAATATATAATAAACCGCAAAAAAGACGACATGTGCCCGATGGAAAAGGCGGTTATGGACATTGACGACCCCGCCGAGGCTTCGACAAAAATAAAAGAAACTATCGAAAAAATGAGAAAGGGCGGCTGACATGAAGCTTCATTACATGGGCAAATTCAACCTCGACCCGGACAGCCTGCCGCAGGCGGAGCACAAGCCCGGCGCGGTGGAATTCAAAGAGGCGGACAGCATGAAAAAACTGTCCGTTATCGCGAACACCGTCGCCTGCATAATACTCGTCATTCTCGGCGCGGCGGCGTTCTTCAGAATTGTTCCCGTTGCAGAACCAAAATCCGCGACAATCACCTGGTTTGCGGCGCTCCTCGGCTCTATAGTGATAATCTTCCCGCACGAGTTGCTCCACGCCCTCTGCTTCAAAAAAGATGTGTATCTTTACACAAATCTCAAGCAGGGCATGCTATTTGTTATCGGCACGGAGACGATGAGTAAGGGCAGGTTCATATTCATGTCGATGCTCCCGAACATAATTTTCGGCATTGTCCCCTATGTTATTGGCATGATTTTCCCAAAGCTTATATTCATGACCATGTTCGGCATGATCTGCACAAGCATGGGCGCGGGCGACTACTACAATGTTTTCAACGCCATACGCCAGGTGCCGAAGAACGGAAGAGTCTATATGTCCGGCATGCGGTCGTATTGGTATGTGGAGGAATGAAAAATGAGGCTGATAATCAGCCTCATTTTTACTATATCTAAAGTTTTAACTGAATGAAATAAGTGAAATATCAAAGCGTCCGGATTGTTTAAAATATCCCAGCGGAAATACCTCGTCATCATCACAATGATTTTCTTTCCATTTTTCTGCGACCATTTTTAACTCTGATGCAGTAATCAAAAGAATGTTTGTATCATTGCTCATTGAATATTTCAGACACTCTTTGGGCGAATCATCGGTAAAGTCCGGTCCAATAACTATAAAAACAGGTATACTTTTCTCTTCGCCCTTTATATATCTGTCAAACTGTTTTATATGATCACTCAGCTTAACGGGCGTTTCTTTTGATTTATTATCCCAAAGTATAAGTTTATTTCCAAACGACAGCATTCCATCAGCATGTTCTGTTCCTTTAAGCATCAGCGGCTTATTCTTCAAAATCTTTTCAAATAAGTAATTTGTTGCTTCCTCAAATTTGTGTTCACATTCAAGATCTTTATCAATAATGCCTTGTTTACGCAACTTATCCAAATTGCGCGATGCTAAATCCTCATAAAACTCGTAATAGAGCGCCCTCTCATCATCCTCCGTAACTTCGATTTTCTGAATATCATCGTAATAGGCAACTATTCTATCAATCAGTTCATTTTTTGAACCCCTGCATGAAACGCCTATATCATTACACCATTTCACTAGGTCAGTCCCGTTAAGTCCGTCTCTTGCTGTGAACCCTCCTATTAAATTATGCGCCTTTATATGTCTCATAACCTTGTAAGATAAGGATTCTATTGTTTCATTCTTTCCTAATTCAACACTCGCTTTCTGCAAAATGTCAATTAAATACGCTTTTTTCTTAACATATTTACTTTCAAGTAACTTTTCGTATGAAAACTTTTTAATATCAACATTATAATAAGTACGTATAACATCCGCTATTTCCTCAGGTAATATATCATAATCTGTTCCCTGAGAATCTCTGACCACAAAAAGAATTCCCCTCTGTTGAAGAAGTTTACGTACTGCACCAATCTCATCACGAGTATGCAACACATTTCCATGCTTCGGAAATATCCCTCTATGTGCCTGAATTAATTCATATTCATCATCTAATATTTGTAATTTCTTCTTCAGCTTATATATTAAATTTTGTTCATCTGCAGAAATGGCTAGATTATTTTCCCATGCCGCATCTATAACATAAGATAACAATTTTATGTTTTCCTTTTCGAACAGCTCTTCCTCTTCATTTTCCCTATCCAAAATTGATTGTTCATAAAGTATTACTTCATCTTCTAAATCCTTTTGGCACAAGGAAAAATTATCTTCATTAAGCAATACTTCTCTAATTATAATTTCGAGAAGTGTTCTTACACTCTCATCTTCATGAAGCTTCAAACTTTTAATTGTATTATAGACATTTTCTTGATTATAATATTGCGGAGCCGTTTTTATCATTGCCGCCTTTAGTTCATCATACGATAACCGCTTATAATCAATAACATATTCATTAGCTAGCCTCTTTAAGTCAATAAATGTAGATACATTATTTACACATTCTGCAAATTTCATATTATCGCTCCTTTTTTATAATAATATCACAAAAAAATCAAGTGTAAAGCTTTATAGAAAAATTAATACACCAATTAGTTACGTTTTTATATACAGAATCAGTCGATGTTCACATTGGTGCGGCAGTGTGTGGCAGAGTAGTTGGTTTGGGTCAGTAGGTAAAGTAAAAAAGAACAGGAAGACCGATGTCTTCCTGCTCTTTTTGGCTCCCCCTGTTGGACTCGAACCAACGACCCTGCGGTTAACAGTGGTTGTGTTCGGTATACCATATGGCATCATACAATTCCATATAGTGTCAAACGGTGATTCGCGTCTATAAATGGGAATCGACAAATAGTCCGCACCGTGTGGAGAGTCGTTAAGAAATAAAGTGTTAGACAAATGTTAGACAGTTTGCTTGCTGTTGCGTAAAAAACATATAACGGTATATTTTCTTGGACATCTTGGCAAGATGTTGGGAATACAAAACAAATACAGCGAAGCCTATGAAGCAGAGATGGCAAAATATCGTGTTGAAATGCCTGAATATGAAGGTGATGACGACGCGTTATTGGACGCTATTATAAGAGACGGTGAAGACTATGGCAACACGGAATAAGCTTGGTGATCGCGAGTTAGCTAACGACAAGGCTTCCTTTTTTTGCCGCTCTCGCCTTCTGGCTGTCTTTGTTTTAATATAATTCAAACCTCCAAAATGATACTTTTATTTTATACCATTTCGGAGGTTTATACAAGATTTTAAGAGGTCCCTTTTTACATCAAAGATTCAAAAAACTCAACCGCATATTTTCTTTTTAAATCATCATGATGTCTTTGATTTCGATAGTTTCTCAAGCAGAAGTAGCAAGATGAATCCCCCTCTGTTCCCCCACAAGTACAGTTTGCAACAACAGACAGAGCCTTGCGGATTATCCCCCGGAGATTATCGATATTATTGAGCCTTTTGGCGTGTCCCGCTCCACCGGGAGTATTATCAAAAATTACTATCGAATACCCACCGTTTAACATCTGCAAGCATCCCGAAATATCGTCCTCTCCAATATTGAGATATAAGCATATGCCTCTGAGCAGTGCATAGAGGATAGATATTCCTTTTTTCCAGTCATCAATTTTATGGTCCGGAAAATCAAGAATAATTACATCTGTTTTAAAAGTGTAACCAAGAGAATACCTTTCCAGCTTTTCGCAAGAGCACTTGTATCCGTTTGGATCGGCGTGATTCTTTTTCTTATCTTTAAAAATCCCACCGCCCTCTTCGCCTAATTCGGCGTATCCGCACTGATTGCAAACATAAAATGGATTTCGGTTAATTATGGCCATCTCATCGTTGTGACTGCATTTTATCACAACTTTAGAGTTAAACACCATATACTCATTTTCCTCTAAATTATTCTCAGGCTCCGCATCGCTTTCCAAATTCGCACCGCCTTCAAGGCCCACATATGAAATTTCTCCACTGTATGTGCGCATAGGTTTTCTCAATCCGGGAGTCTTTATTTTGCTTTCCGCGATAAACCCCCATTCGGGGATTAAAAACGTATTAGTTTTTGTTTCCCTTGTCTCTCCGAACACATTGCCGCATTGGCTGCATACGGGAATGTCGCTCCTGCCCTCTAAATACACCTGCATATTTAGCGTTTTGCAAACCGGGCACCGCACATAGCTATACTTTTTCCATCCTATTTTGGGGATTTTTCTTATGTATCTGCTTGTTATCAGATTGCCGTTTGCAACAATTTGTGACCCCGGCGCGTATTCGGAAATTGCCATTGACAAATCTCTGCTCAGCTGCAAGCCGGATCTATCCTTGTTAACGAGCATTTCAACAGTATCAACCGGAAACCCATATTTAGGCAAAATACCGTTGCGAGACATAAAAGAGATTATAGGTTCGCTGTTGTAATTACGAATTCTTTGAATCACTTCGCCGTTATTTTTAACCTCTTTTGATAGAGTTTCAAGTTGAGCTTTCAGTTTATCTACATCGTTTTTGTATGATTCAATCGCCGTTGTCAAAACTCCGTTTTCGCCAACAAGTCTGTCTTTCCATCCATATGTTTCCACTTCATACTTTTTGGATAAAGAATGCGGCAAAAACGACAGCAAATACTCTTTTAAGTTGCTCGGCTGTGACTCGACATATTTTTTCAAGCACAAAAATCCGTTCTCTCCGCCATAGGACTCACCGATAAATTGGGATGTTTTACCAAAGAATTCAGGGTGAAGTCTCCAGAAAAAGCCAAGGGTTGCGGCATACAAATGTCGAATGCCTATTCTGTCATTATCAACCACATATTTAGGCGGATTGATTTTACCTTTTATCATGCTAACGGGATCTCTGAAATATGAGAAGTCATGGCTTGCCTTGTTACAAAAAGTTAAAGCAAACGCCGAACTCTTTTTACTTCTTCCGGCTCGTCCGGCTCTTTGGGCATAGTTAGACGGCGAGGGTGGCATATTTCTCATAAAAACAGTTTCGAGGCTTCCGACATCTACGCCCATTTCGAATGTAGTTGAACAGCTCAGCACATCGATATGTTTCTTTTTGAATTCATTTTGATATTCATATGCTGTATTTCTATCTAACTGAGCAGTGTGTTCTACAACATTTAAATTTCTGATATCGAGATCTTGATACAAACGAAAATAGTGATTGTCTTTAAATATTTCATCCGGGTTAATCGGCCTTAAGTGTCCATCGCACTTATATGAAGGACAAACATTTTCAATATTATGACACGTCAGCTGATTGCACTTATCACATATATACCAGTCTTTGTTTTTCCTGAGGATTATTTTGTCAAAATTAACTCTATACCCATTCCCATTTAGTCCCACAATGTTTTGATTGATGAAAATTGCATTCCATAATCTGCCCAAAATGGCGGCAAGCTCATCGTTATCCGGGACGACAAGAGTTGAATCGCTCATAGATTTCCGTTCGATAATACGTCTTAAATAGTCAATCCTCTTGTTAGACAATCCGGATCTTGTCGGCATAAATGATTTCGTATATTTTCCGGTAGAGTCCGAAATAGTATATGAATATTGAATTCCGTTATGTGTAAAAGCTTCTATATCGTTTCTGTTCAAATCAGAATCATAATTAATTGCCGCATCGGCAAACATAGAAAGCGCAAATACACTGCACAGGCTTCTAAATTCCGAGCAGTCAATATTGTAACTTTGATAACTCCCCTTAACATCAATTTCCAGCGGCAGCAATCCCATGCTGTAAAGGGAAGTTTTATTGTTGTTTTCAACCAATTCTCTGAGTATGGCCTTCGTGGCCTCTTTTTTCTGTCCGTATTCTAAACTTGTGCCGGTACCGTTCAAATCAACATCGTATTTTTCAAATTCGTTTTGCACTCTGTCAACAAATTCCGGGGCAAAGCATCTTTCTGAAGAAAGCTTCTTCAGCGCTTCAACGATTATTCTTTTACACAAAATATTGTTATATGTCGCTTTTAAAAAGGTTGCATAAAACGCGGCCGCCTGACGGCTATCCGAAAAAGCAATAAACTGCTTTGCCAATTTTTTCATCTGCTTTTCAGGCTCGTCTGCACCAAACACACCGAATTCATCGAACGAATCGATTTTCTGTTCCACGCTTGTTTTCTCCGCTTCATATGAAGGAAGCTCCTCGAATAAAGCGGTGCCGATGACGCTTGTTGCGGCTTCCTGACCGCTGTATAATTGCCTTAAAATGCCGGATCCGTTGACATTTTCGCATTTTGGACATTTTGTAACAAATCCGTTTTTTGAAAGCGTTAATTTATAAACTGTAATTTCGCTTTCAGAGCCGTGCTCGCATACCGAGCTGCCGTTTGCTTTGCGAATATGTCCGCAGAGAGGACATATTTTATATTTACCTGTATTGATCCCTTCGTCTTGCAGCGTATGGTCCTCATCGGTGTCGTTAATGCTATCGGACAGCAGGTATATTTCCTTTGCCTCGATATTATCAACGCTGCTCATCTGCTCGAGCTTGTCGTTCTCTGTTTTTCCAACCAAATAGACCGAATTACAATATATGCAGGTTGCAGCTTCAAAAACTTTAAACAACTCGCCGGTGTCTTCATTCAAACTGAAATTCTGTCTTTCGAGCATAATTCTATTGTCTGGATTCAATGTAACAAACGCGCTGTCCGTAGCTCTTAAAAACATATGGTACCGAGCATCAAACAGCTTGACACCGTTTTTTTCGCTCAACGAAGCAACCTGCACAAAAGAAGAAATCTGGTGTTCGTTCCAGCCTAAATCTTTAATTATATTATTTACGGTATTCGGCGAAATCAGAAGCTCCCTTATTCTCCAATAATTCGCGTCAAGCAGGATTTTTTCATAAAGATTTTCCTCTACAGAAGTCTCTTTGTCAAAACCGAATTTTTCAATTATTTCAATATCAGATACACCGCTATCCAGTAAATCGGCAATTTCCTCATAAAAGGATGGCGGATATTTTATTAACTCGCCATTACAAACGGGAATTACTCTTTCCGCTCTGATTACATCTTCCGCCTCAAAAGGCGCATTACATAAATTATGCGCAAACTCCACAACAAGATCGTCATCTTCCTTATCACCAAGAGTAGCGCTGGTTAAAATATATCTTATATCTTCATTTCCTATCTTTGCCTTAAGCCGGCGAAAAAGCATGGAAACTTCTATTCCTGTTGATCCGCTATAAATGTGTGCCTCATCAAAAACTATAAACTTCCAATTGTTCGCAAATTCTCCTTCAAAAAACACATTTTCAGTCGGCCGGACCATTAAATATTCCAGCATCGCATAGTTGGTAATAAATATATGGGGTGGCGTCGCAATCATGTCTTCTCGGGAAATCAGCTCATTTTCTTTCGGAACCTTATTGTCATTTAAGGATTTATAAACGCTAACCGCCTCATCGTGAGTATAACGGGTCTGACCCGTGTATACACCGTAAGTAATTTCGGGAAAATCGTTTAATATTTCCCGCAACCTCTCAATTTGATCATTCGCCAACGCATTCATGGGATATATCAGCAAAGCTCTGACACCGGGCGTTAGAGTCCCTGCTTCAAATTCACATACCAGTTCACGTAAAATCGGAATCAAAAAGCTTTCGGTTTTTCCCGAGCCAGTTCCGGTTGATACAACAATGTTCTTCTGTTTTTCTGCTACTTTTCTCAGCGCCTTTTCCTGATGAAGATATAAGGGCCTAGTTTGGTTGAGATTTATTCTCGAAAAGCTCTTCGGTAATAAGTGTTCATCAATTAATTCTTTGATAGTTTTTCCGGACTTAAATGTGTCTGTTATATCTAAATAAGGACCCTTTGCAAGAGAAATGTTGTCTTTTAACAGCTCTTGAAACTCTTTTGAATAAGGTTCGCCGATATTAAAAGATGTATTTAAATATCGGAAATATTTTTTCGATATAGTTTTTGAGGCTTCAACTGGCGAAAATCCCATGTTATCTCCCACTCTCACTTAGAAATATTGATAAAATAATAATTGTTCGGCGAATAAGTCAGGTATCTGATCTTAGAGTCGCTTGAAGACAGAGAAAAATCCTCTGAAGTCAAAATTGTTTTCAACTGTTTATCATACACAAAATCAACAAAACATCCTTCCTCCTCATCAAAGAAGAAAAGCAAAACTTTTTCGGGATGCTTCAAATCAATTTGTTCAATTTGTATTTTCAGCTTCGACAATCTAAAGTTTATACAATCCGAGATTCCGTAATAAATATTCTCGTTCTCATCATCCGCTTTGTTAACGGTAATGCGCAATCTATCCTTAATAAAATATTTTATGGGTGAAAATATAGATTGAGGATCCGGGTCTTCACAAATGTATAACACTTCTATTTTTTTACCTATAAGAGAAGCAGAGTTTTTCAGCGAAAACTTCTTTCGGGCAAACTCGGAATAAACCGCCTCACCAAAATCAAACTCGTCATCGTCATCGTATTCAAAGAATACCACTTCGAAACCACCATATAATTTGTTTGTAACAATATTTGCTCCATTTGAAGTTAAAGGTATCTTGTCGCCAATTAAATTTCCCTCATGATAAATATCGACAACGCAATCGGAAAAACCGATTATTCTACTTTGCAATACTAATCTTTTTTCCGCTGCGTTATTTAATAAATTACACGAAAATAAAATACATTGTGTAACCACCGTAAGAAACTTGAAGTTATTTCCGTCAAAATGGACAAAAAGGTTGTTGACGCTAGTTCCCCACTCTAACCATGTTAATATTTTTCTTGTATCACAAATGAAGCACTCAAGCTCATTGTTGTACACAAAAGCGACCCTCTGCTTTTTCTCCTCGTCAATTATCTCTTGTTCTGAATATATATATCCGGAATCGGATGGTATAATAAAATATAATTTTTCGGGAAGCTCTTTGTGCCATATTTCTTCCGGACGTTCAATTTGCCACTCGTCATCGATGTTGAACTTCCACTTGAACACCGGTACATTCAAACCCACTAAAAAGGAGTTGACATTGAATAAAAGGATATCGGTATCGCCATTTATTTCAAAATCAAAGCGGCTTGCCACTTCACCGTTCGAGCTGACATTCAAGTCGTTACTAAACACAACACAACCCTTCTCTTTATATATGTACGGTGCTTGCGTAAACTCATATCCAAAACCGTTTATTATTGAGAATTTAAACAGTCTTTCTTTTCTGTCAGACGGAATATCTATATTTACCGAATAACATCCGTCGTCGCAGCAATAACAACCCAAGTCAATTAAATAATAATTATTCTCAGAATTATCCTGTTTGAATTCCATGACCCCTTGCTCATTCAATCGGCTTTTCTTGCCGTTTATAATAAGTAGCGTACCGACTTGAGCCGAGCTCTTCATTTTTACTAACAGTGATGGTGCCTTAGAATAAATCGGAAATTTTTCTTCATCTTTTAAAGTGAACGCGCCTTCAACCAAATTATGCTCAAGAACACCTTCTTGGAAATCTCTTCCTACCGAATACGCTTTACCGTCAGGTTTTTTGATAATATTACCTTTCTGTAATTGCAGCAAATAAAAGTCAAGTCCGAGATAAGGCTCCTTTTCAAATTTGCTATCCGATTCAAGAGCTTCGTTTCTTCTTGTGAAAGCAAACACATTTCCTTCAGGAAGCCTTACGGCAGAAACGCTGTCATAATCGGAATCGAAAAACCTTACACAATCGCTGTTTATTAAAAATCTCTTTATTATTTCGGTTTGATTTTTAATCAGATCGATTTTGAAACCTGAAAAAATACTTTCCGGTTTAATATCAACGCGCTCCGTTTCAGCGTTTTTGCAACCGATGACCGTGTTTTCAGAATCTGATTGTATCTGAATCTCAGTGCTGTCATAAGATACCCTCCATAAAAGCTCGGCACTTTTTTCATTGTCATTCAGCGGAACCGTTTGCACGGGAAGAACAACCGTAAATTCTTCACTCTTGATGTCAAAATGAAGATAAGGGTATTGGAAGTGCTTTTTTCCTCTGGAATAAAAAGAGCTTTTCTCCCTCATAAATCTTTTGCTGCTCTTCGCCCACTCAACAAAAAATTGAGCGGTACGGTTTGAGGTGCTTTGCGGAAGCCTGTCTTCAAAAAGATATGCATCGATCCATTTCAGAATATTATAGACTCTGATTTTACATCCTATCTCGTTTGCCGTTGCTGCATCAGCAGTTCCCTTCTTGATTCTAAACGCTCTTGGAGAATCTTCAGCTTTCTTCATACAGGCTAAAAGATAATTTTTCATTTCTTTGTGGGAATCAAGATTTCTGTCAAGGTCATACTGATAATATGCAAACAAGAAATCAAAGAAATCAGATGCATAATGCTTTGTGATAAAGCAGTGCATTAAAATATTATTAACAAATTCGCCTTCTTCAACATGAATTTTGTTATGTGCAATAAGTGTGTTGTAAAACCTGGATCCGATTTTCGATTGCTTATTTCCGTCTAACTTTAATCCGACAACTTCGCTTACATGCGGCCAGTATCCGCCGTCGTATTCTCTTATTCCGATTTGAACCAGTGCAACTGCACAAATGGGGTCATCTTTTTGTGCAAACTCTGCATTAAGCATTTCTGAGAATTTAGTTCTTATGTAAGCGATTAGTATTGAGTATTCTTCATCGTCTATAGGAATATCGCCAATATACTTGACTGCATCGAATCTTCTGTATATTTTCTTATATAGCTTTTCTGTGGGCGTTTTCGCTCTTTTGGGTAAATCCAATATCGTCTCTTTTTTAACAGCATTCACTTGAGGCAAGGAAACATATTTTGTTGCTGTTTTGGTTAACCCCCATATGTCCGATCCTTTTTGGGGAGAATAGAAAATATTTTGACCGGAAAAATGATCTGAATCCGCCGAATTCACCTTAATTGTTTTTCTGATCATCGCTTCGCGTCCTGGAGTCATAAGCGCACCTGTAAGTTTTCCGTATTCTTCGTATATCTGAGCATACGAAGCCACGCCACCCAAGTTTTGGATAGCCTTAATTATAAGGATAATCTGCTTCATCTTTGACTCTTCCGTTGCTTTATCATGCGTCACGCTTTTTTCCACATCCTTCGATTAACCAATGCTCTTAAACCGGCCGAAAATGTTCTGCCTTTATTCTTTGTCGTTTGATTTAATATCCATAAGCATCCCGGCGGCTAACATATTTCAATAGAAGTGTTGTTCTTTATAATACCCGCCTCATAAGGACAACTCGTCTATTTTTTCAATTATCTCCTGCTGTCTCTCATAGAAAAGCATATCTTTATTGTACTTGAAGTACTCTTCACAGCCGTAGCGACTGATAAATCTTGAGCTATAGTAGCCGGCAGTGAGTTCAGTAATAAAAATCAGGATTTCCTGACCCTCGCCGAACACCTCTTCAAAGAACGAGAACACATTGGACAACTTTTCGCCTACCTCGTTTGTTTGCTCGGTTAATTTATTTGTGAGAGAATTGAACTCTTTTTTCAAAAGCTCGAATGCCGCTTTTGCCGAACCCGGATTGTTTTCATCAAAAATTGTCTGCATCTTTTTAAGTTCTTCAATACAATCGCGGTATTTTATCTCTTCATCTTTACTGATGCTTGATGATTCCAGACCTGTTTCTATATCGCTCTCATAGCCATCAATACTTGATGAAAGGAATTCAGGAAATTCCTCTACACTTTTGAGTTGTGCTGCTTTTTTTAACGGCCGCATAAGTTCAGTTAAATAATCAGTAGTCTCACAAACTTCCTTCATCTCATTGGTTACTGCATCGATAATAAGGCCAATCAAGCAAAAGCGTTCGTCGAACTGCGCATCTTTTGCACGTTGTTTAATGCTTTTATCAGGCAAGCCGTCAAGAATCGAATCTATTGGATAATCAGACTTATATTTTTTAAACAGATCGTAATAAACAGCAAAGTCTTTTGCAATTTTGTTATTTTGCAGATATTGAGTTATCAGGCTCTCTGTTACGGGTATGTCGTTTTTTTCATACAAAATAATCATATCCGACAAATCCGACCAACCGCGAGCAGTAACGAAGCTCTTTCCGTAAACGGTAGTTTCTATTTTATAAAAATTATTCTTCTTAATATCAAGATATGTTATGATCGATGCATGAACACCACTTCTGTAGGCATGTTCTTTCCAAGCGTCATAATCGGGTTCAACATCAATTCTTTTAAGCCTGTCCCATGTAACAATATCAAACTCACGAACAGAATTGTTATACTCGGGAGGGTTGCCGGCCGTAACGACTATCCAGCCATCGGGGATGCGATGACGGGCAAAGACCTTATACTGCAAGAATTGCAGCATAGCCGGAGCAAGCGTTTCCGAAACACAGTTTACCTCATCAAGGAAAAGAATTCCTTCAGGATTGCCTGTCTTTTCAATCATATCATAGACTGATGCAATGATTTCAGACATGGTGTATTTTGAAACGCTGTACTCTTTGCCCCCGTACTCTTTTTTCTCGATAAACGGCAAGCCAATAGCCGATTGCCTTGTATGATGCGTCATGGAATACGAAACAAGGCTGACACCTAATTCAGCAGCAACCTGTCCCATAATGGCGGTTTTTCCTATTCCGGGAGGGCCCATGAGAAATACAGGGCGCTGTTTTTCAAGCGGAATAACATAATTTCCAAACCTATCCTTTGAGAAATAGGCTTTCATAGCATTTTGTATTTCGTTTTTTGCTTGTTTGATATTCATAACCGTATTGTATTATTCCTTCATCACAACAACATAATCTTTTAAGTAGTCAAACCTGCTGTCAAGATCTGCTGATTTTTTGATATAGATCTTCGGGCGACGCGCACCTCGCAAGAAATTGCAGTCGTAACCATAATTAATATGCCCGGGACATTCAAATACAATTTTTTCCAGGCTGTCGCAATCCCTGAACAACCACTTTTCAACATAGTCAAACTTAGGCGGAAATACGACTTCCTTCAATTTTTCACATCCTCTGAATGCTTCTTGGCCTATCTTTTTTACATTCTTTCCGAGGTGGATCGTTTCCAAATTGCGGCACCCTTCAAAGGCGTGGCTTCCAATTTTTTCTACCGTATCCGGCACAAAAATCTTTTTAATATTTTCGCCTTTTACGTAATTGACTTCAACCACCTTGAGTCCTTTAACCTCTTCCGGAACAATAACTTCTTCCGCGCAACCGTGATACCTCATCAATCTGCAATAATTAGAATGATATTGAATATCCCATACAATTTCAGCGGGCGCGTTCGGATCTTCGCGAAGCTCGGCAAGTTCCGCTTCCTTCTTCGCCTTGCGTTCCGCAGCTTTAAGCTGTCTTTCCTCCTCTTTTATGACAGCTTCCTGTCTGTCAAGGTAGCTATCCATGCCAACGCCAAACTCTTTTTTCAAATATTCCGTAAGTATTGCGGTGACTTCGGTTTTATTTTTTTTGTTTGCTTCTTCAATCAGAGCATCTATGCGCTCTCTTTTAATGAGCTTGTTGTCGACAAAGATGCGAAGTAAGGTGACATTATCCAATAAATCCGGCTCAAACTTTTTATACGCTCTTTTAAAATAAGAAATATATTCCTTAAAAATTTCTTCCGGATATTTGTCATACGCCTCAACGAAACCGGCTAAATAATTCTTTTTGTAATTAGTCGGCACTTCGCTTATTTTAACACCATATGAAACAACGTGAGCTTGTTTTATATCTTTAAGGTCTATAACATCCCGACACTCTTCGGAAAGCTCAATTCTTTCTATATTGCGGCATAAATAGAATATATTATTTTCTATATTAATCCGCGATCCTATGGGCTTTTCCAAGCGAATTACTGCCGATTTCAATTCCGCGCATTCCGCAAAAGCTTCGTATGATATCTCCAGCTCGCTTACACAGGGAGATATATTAATGTCTGTAATCCCGGAGCCTGAAAAGGCTCTGTAGTCGATCTCCTTCAAACTCTTATTGAACACTATGTCCTTCAGTCTTTCGCATTGATGGAACGCTCCTCTGCAAATTTTTTCAACGCTGTCGGGAATTGTGTATGCGTCTTCCGATTTTACTCCGGGATATCGTATCAGCTCAGTTTTTTCCTTATTAAACAAGATGCCGTTTTCATCGGAATAATACCGGTTGTCGCTCGCAACATTAATGCTTGTAAGGCTGTCGCAATTTTCGAAAGCCCCTTTTCCGATACTTGTTACACTGTCTGGAATGGTTATGCTTGTGAGGCTGATGCAATCACTGAAAGCATAGTCTCCGATACTTGTTACGCTATCAGGGATGGTTACGCTTGCGAGGCGACTGCAACCGCTGAAAGCAAATTCTCCGAGGCTTGTCACGCTCTCGGGGATGGTTACGCTTGCGAGGCTGGTGCAACTGCCGAAAGCATCGCATCCGATGCTTGTTACGCCGTTACCGATGGTTATGCTTGTAAGGCTGTCGCATTTGAAGAAAGCATGGTCTCCAAGGCTTGTCACGCTGTCGGGGATGGTTATACTTGTGAGGCTGATGCAATCACTGAAAGCACTGTCTCCGATACTTGTTACGCTATCAGGGATTGCGTATGTGGATTCAGATTTACCTTCGGGATATCGTATCAGCTCGGTTTTTTCCTTATTAAACAAGCCCCCGTCTTCATCGGAATAATACCTGTTGGCGTCCGCGACATTAATGCTTGTGAGGCTGCTACAATCGTAGAAAGCATGGTCTCCGATACTTGTTACGCTATCAGGGATGGTTATACTTGTGAGGCTGTCGCAATTTTTGAAAGCTTCCTCTCCGATACTTGTTACGCCGTTGGGGATAGTTATATTTGCGAGGCAACGGCAGTTTCCGAAAGCCGCATCTCCGATACTTGTTACGCCGTCGGGGATTACAACATTCTTTTTATTTCCTCTATACTTAGTCAATATGCCGTTTTCAATTAAAAAATCATTCGTATTACTCATAGCTTTTTCTCCTTGAATTTATATTTCATTTCTTTGCAAAACAAGTTTAATTGCCCATGGCGGGACTTCGTAATTGTTAAAATCATCATCAATAAACACAAATGCCGTCTCATAATACGGTTTTTTGCCGGGAAAAGCCCCCCATCCGTCTGTGAAGTATATCAGACCCTTAAGATTGTTGAAGTCCTTCAATGAATCAACATAGTCAAATACAGGTCTGAAATCCGTGCCCCCAAAGCCCTTGAGAACCATTTTTCCTATATAGTCATCAAATTCTTCTTCGTTCGTTATTTTATGATCTTCCTGAATGACAGAATCGCATTGAATAATATGGATGTTAACTTGTTCGAAAAAAGACTCTGACGATTTCAAAATGTTATAAGTCTTTCGCAAGAAAGTCTGAACAAGGTCTCCCGAAACTGAACCGGAGGTGTCAATGGCAATAACAAACTCCTTTATTTTTTTTACCTCTTTATATTCGAGCGGCTCAATAAGAGGCATGTTCTTATAAAGCTGAAGTCCATATGTATAAAATACATAATCGAATTCGTCATCATTGATTTTCATCGTCTCACCTAAAACGGCAAAACGCTTCAAGAACTCGGTGTAATCATATTTTTCTCTGTTCAAAGACTTGAGATTTTGCATCATTCCGCCGGCCTCATCACCTCTATCCTTTGAAAAAGTTTCAAGATCGGTCTGAACTCGCTTCGAAATGTCTTGCCATTGCTTTTCCAGCCTATCCTTTCGAGAGCTTGATTCCGATTCACCGTATTCGCTATTTTGATTTTCAGAATCATCGTCATTCTGCTCTTCATCTTGGCTTTTTTGCCTGTTCAGCTGATTGTTCAGCTGATTATCGCTGTTGTCATCATCGGAACCATCAGTAAATCGATTTGAGCCGTCCTCGTCACTCGCATACCATATATCATGATTATCGCAATAGAACAGCGGCTGTATTTTTCTCAGCTCATTTTCGGTAATATTTTTTGTCAGATGCGCATAGACTTTTTCAGCCGTAATCAAGTCGACATTATTTTGCAGCTTGCGAATAAAATCTTTCTGACCGCCAACCCTTCCGACTTTTGTTTTAGGCAAGTTCAATTCGTTGATTAAATATTCAACAGTTATATCGCACGCCAAATTCCAATAATCTTCTTTAATATTCTGCCCAACGAAAAGGTGCCTGAAAACGCAGTGAAGAACCATGTGCAGATATGTTCTTACCGACATTTCACTTTCACTTTTATACTCTTTTAAAACGCTTACGGGATTATAGATCAGATGCTCCCCGTCAGTTGCGATAATCGGTGCATCAGAACGAATATACTCAAATCGACACAGCGCAATATCAAGAAATCTAAAATTGACAAGCAGTGTGTTTCTTGAAAGTTTGAGAATTTCAAGCGCCAAACTATTCAATTGTTCAAATGTTTCATTGTTCATATAACTAAATAACACCGTTAGTCGATAAAATGTGTCGCTGTTTTCAACTGCGCGGTTAAAAAATAAAAATAGGTACGGGAAGGCTATCTGCCAAACGGAATTATCATTTTTAACGATTTTTACGCAGCAAATCATTTTCTGAATATATTAATACGGCATTTTATTACAATTATCACAAAATATAATTACTCATTCAAAATCAAAAATTACCTATAGCACCACTATAACACCTCAACAGAATATAGTCAATATGCAATCATCGCAGAAAAAAGATAAGTCCGATTATTCGGTCAGAAGTCGGCAAAAACTCGAACCGACATTCAAGCTAAGACAACTCGTCTTGTTTTGAAAAGTGATATTTGCGTGCGGTAGAATTTTATTGGTGCATTTTTTGTACATATACGATTCGTGGCGTTCGGACAAAATATGGTTTATTTTTTTCCGAAGTCCGTTTTTTCGGACATAAAAAATTACCTATATACAAATACCGTTTTTTGTGATAAATTAGTCTTACAAGTGTAAATAGTAAATAAAGGTAAAAAGCAATAAATATGATGCAAATATTTTATTAAGGAGAACAAAGAATGAATTTTGATTTTTTAAAAGGTCTTCGTGGACTCGGATATGTTTATGAGAATTGCAACAATGCCGAGAAGCTTGCTATGACAATGCCGGTTCAGAGCGTATTTACAGCACGTAAAAGCGCAGAGCTTTTGGCGAAGTTCATTTATATTGCCGCGCATAATGAGAATATGAAATCCATGTCTTTTGTGGATATTTTAAGCGACCCCGTCGTATGTGATTTTATTAACAATCGCAATGTAATTAATGCTTTTCATTACATCCGCAAAAGCGGCAACCGAGCCGTTCATGGTGACGAGGAAGAAACGGTTGAGGAAGCACTCGGTGTTTTGTCTGACCTTCATTATGTGGCAGGTGAAACAGCTTGTATATTTGGATTGATAAAAAAATATCCATCTTTTGACAGCAAAATTAATTTTTATCCGGAAGCCAAATTTGTAGAAGATCAAGATATAGAAGAAAAAGCACAGCAAATGTTTCTTGAGTATGTGAAAAAATATAACGCTCAAGTAGAACGCGATAATTACTACCAAAATAATATTGATAATCTGCTTGAAGAGTTCAACTCAATAGATTCCGGATATGAATTTGTGCCCGGAGAAGTTGAATTGAACGAGATTATAGAATTCAAGCATAAACCGGCACATGAAAGTTCGCTTAAAGCCATTCAAGCATATTTCGGCTTTCTGGGTATGCGAGCGTTAAAAAGTATGCGCGGAGAGTTGTACGGCGTGCTGGAGGGAAGAAAGATAAATTATTCTGCTGAATTGACCATATACGGCAAAAACGGATATACCACCGATAACTTGCTAAATTTTTTATATGGCGTTTTGAAAGACCTGCCTTTTGCCGATGGATTTAAGATTAAAAGTAGTTATTCAGGACCATCGGCCGCACCGTGGTTCAAAGCCAACAGCAAGGAGAGAAGAGCCGAGTTCTGCGATGAAGTTACCGAGATGGGTGAATATGAGAATTTTACATATTCTATTTACGAGCTGTTGCTTAGCCACGGCGAAGGTTATTGCAGAAAATTCGAAAACGGCGAGTGGGACGATTTAAAATCCCGCTATTCGCAGTATGTTTTGGATAAGGAGTACCCGAACGGGTGGTATACCCTTGGAGTAACTCTTGCTGTTGAATTCAGCTATGAGAAACATCCTGATATTCAGCGTAAACTGCGCGAGTGCGTGAAGAAGTATTTGTCTGATGAAGAATATGAACTCTGTAAGACCGATTGGCAGGATGAACCGGAACTGCTGATAAGCGATATCCAGTTTTTGCCGGATACCCTTCGCACAGTGCAGAATTTCCTTGACGAAATTAACAGTATTATTGAACCTATTAAGTCCGAATGCAGCTGCAGAGCCGACGGTGAATGGTTCCATTGTGAAGAGCCGTTTGCGTCTGCCGAGTGGAACTGGACGGATGACGGTTTCAAGTTAACCGGAGCCGAGGTATAAAATAACAGAAAAATGGTGTTATAAACAAAAACGCAATAAAAAACTTTGCGCTCGGAGTGCATTGTTCATTGAAGCCGCGAAGCAGAGCGCATATGCTGTTGTGATGGACTAACGGAAGAAACTGCGGCGGCATTCATCAATGCAAGTGCTGAGAAAATCGGTATAACTTTAAGACAATAATATGATACACATCACTCAGAAAAATGAGACTGTTCATAAAACAAACCTTTAAGACATATCGGCAGAAGGAAAATTACATTAAGCAGAATTTAAACTTTACATTATGAAAGGCAGAAAAAATCTAATGACAGATCAGTGGCTGCAACAGTATGGAAAATATGTGGAAGAGGCTCCGACTATTGATTTTAACGGGACGCTTTTTGTGTTCACGGGGCTTTTGGATTCCCCAAAAGATAATCCGATAGTAAAAAAGGTTATTGAAAAAGGTGGTCAGTACCGTACAAGTGTATCCGGCTTGACAGATTATTTAGTTGTTAATCCCAGCGGTGCGGGTTACACAAACCTATCGACTATCTGTTTGATGAATCCATTCTGCGCGTCCGACACTGTTCCGTTTTCATCTGCTTCTTTGAAGTTTCTGACAACTACTTCGTTTTTATGAAGTGTTCGCTATGCTCACAGGAAGCGCGAGCACTTTGATTTTCATGCGGTTTACCGCACTTCATTAGCGAAGCGTCTTCATTTTTTCATGCACCGAAGGTGCGCTTAATTGAAAAAAGCGCTTGCATTTGCTTTTGGGACAGGGAGAGATGGACTTGGTTTCGCCTGCCGGCTCGGTCGGTGCTTCTGCACCCCTTGGCACGCTCCGCATCCAATATTCAAAGCGTTTAATCTTAACAAAAAGTGAAATCGTTCGCTTCGCTCACGGTGAAATAATTTGCTCTGCAAATTGTGATATTTGATGCATCGCGTCAAGTGAAATGAAATAAAGCCTCACCGACGCGGCGATTTCACACGCCGTAGGCGTATTTCACGCCCGCAGGGCATTTCACAAATCCCGAAAGGGATTTATTTCGTTAAAAAAAGCACTTGCAATGCAAGTGCTTTTTTGGCTCCCCCTGTTGGACTCGAACCAACGACCCTTTCGGTCAGAAACATAGTCGCCTTGCTCGCTTGGAGCGCTTCGCAATGCTCCTTGTTTCTTCCTGCTCAGAGCACCACTTCATCTGCCGCAGGCAGCGCGGTGCTCCGAGCCAGTTGTTGTGACGCGAATATCAAACAGTGTCA
>OIEE01000266.1_pt1 | contig 20024 bp, 17 predicted proteins | sample 1581701 | NCBI WGS metagenome assembly OIEE01 (sample SAMN01760976, study PRJEB22395) | human gut metagenome | reverse complement strand
TCAATAGGCCCTATCTTCGGTTCAGGTTGCTCTTCTTGAGGCGCTTCTTGTTGCGGAATCGTTCTTTTTTCCTTCTCTGCCAGTGTTGCTGGTTCCTCAATTTCCGCAACGGCCGCTTCCTTGGCGCTCACAGCGGTTTCTGCGGCTGGGACGGGTGTTTCCTCGACCGCGTTGCCATGTGACCACACAGCGGCGCACAGGGCGACACATGCGGCAATCATTGTCACTATGATGAGTTTCTTCATTTCTCTTCCTCCTTAGATGCGAAACGAGCGCCTGATCCCATTGCCGTTTGGCAGGAGACTGAGCGCTCGTTTTCGTAGTGATTCAATTCTACGGAGAGTTTCCACGCCAGTTCAAATCCAGCGATAAAGCTGTCGATGGAGGTCTCCTCCGCAATACGGTCTTTTGCGTCGATGATCTGGAGCACCAGCCGACGCTCCAGTTTGCCCAGTACCTTGCTAAGTGCTTGATGGCATTCATCAATTTCCTGTTTCTGAGCCTGGAGTTCAGGCGGGGTACAAAAGCAATCGTATAGGTCTTTCAGCAGCTTGTATTTCATGCGCTCGCCTCCTTGCAGCACAAACATATACCACAGTTCGACGGAAACAGCTACTGAAACTTTTAAGAAAAATAGCGGCTGGAACATTACGTTTCAGCCGCTATTTTGGCTGTGGGGTATTCGTGGTGCGCTCTCGCAGGTTAACTAAGCACCTACACAGATTAGCTATCTTTCTTTTCGTAAAACTGCATGGCTACATTGAATGCATCCAGAAATTCTTCTCTGGAAGTAGGTTTGTCAAACAACGGATAATCAGTAATCAGGCGGTATCCTTTCAACGCATAGGCGTTAAGGGTTTTAATTCCATCCTCAGACAGCAGAGTATCATTGTTGCTAATATACTGTAGCATAATCTGCTCCAACTTAGGGCTCTGCGTATCGATGCCGAGTCTTCTGGCCTCAGATGCCACCAGTAACCCAGCAATTTGTGCTTTACAGTCACGATATTGAACTGGGTACCTTTCAACAAGATCCTTCAACTCAGAAGTATCCTCGTCGATTTGGCCTGCTGCCATGCCAATCAATGCACAGCAGTAGTACACATCGAATTGGATAAACTTATTCTTATCCTCCGCAGCGTGGGAGCCTTCGAGATTCATAATGTTGTTAAAGTAGCTTTGGGCACTTTTCGCTATCTTAAAATGCATTATTTTTCATCTCCTTTGTGCTCTCTTTGATACGAATCGAAGAAGTCAATTCCTTCATAAACAACTACGGCCTGATCCTGGGGAGATGCCACAACCGTAAGATACTGCGAATCGGGATTTGCATAGAATCTGTCCGCAAAACGCTCCACTTCTGCTGACTGAACAAAGGCAATCATCTGATTGAATACCAAAGGAATGATATCTGCAACAGCCTGCCGTTTTTCGAAATCCATCTTGCCGGTAGGCGAGTCGATAATGAACGGAAATTCCAACTCAGAATCTTCGAAAAGAGTGCCCAGGAAACAGTAGGCAATGCTAAGAGTTTGACCTTCGCTGGCACCGTCCCTACCCTTTAGTTTTATGTACCTATCGATGCTTTCGATTTCTACATAATCGTCAACGATAACACGGCGAAGTTTCTCGTTGGTCTTTCTGACGATTTCTTGCTTCAGCGCTGTGGTAGCCTGTAGTTTGATCTCATTCACCAAGGAATCAACCAACTCTTTTTTGCGCAATGCAGTATTTGTTCTTGTTGCCTTCGCTATTTCCTGCTCATAGTACTTAAATTTTTGATCCGCCTTGTGAAGGTTGTTTTCTTCTGTCAGAGAAGCGTCGTTTTCATCCTTGGATTCAATGCGCTCAAGTTCATCACGAGCAATGCTGATAAGTCTGATCAGTTCCTCAATTCGCTCCTGCAGTTCACGAGCCTTTTCGCCTCCGGCTTTAATGAGTTTTTCCTCATTAGTTTTAAATCTCGTATCGAGGCGATTAGCTTGAGCTCTCAGTTCCTTGAGTTCTTCGAAGGCCTTTTTTAAGCGTTCGTCATACACACTGTCCATCAGACTACTCTTAACCGTGTTAAGAACCGACTGTTGGTCACTTCCCAGATACTGGTCAGCCCGCTTCAGGATAGCCGTTCTCTCCCGTTCGCCAATGCATCTATCGCAGACACACCGGTCTGCAGAAGCCAATTCGGTGAAGAAGTCTTTGGCAATGGTTTTAGGCAACTTGAGTTTTTTCATGCTATTGCCTAACTCGAACATTCTCGCACAGAGGCTTTCGCTCAGTAGATAGGGAGACTTAATTATCCCCAGAATAGAAGTGATCTTAACGTCGATTTCGCCGCGATTCTTCTGCTGTTCCTTGAGAATATCATTTTTCTCTTGATTCAGCTTTTCATAGCTCTTGTCGAGTTCCTGGCGCTGTTTCTCCTTCTCTACTTTTTCAGCTTCAAACGCAACAATCTCTTCGCGAAGCTTCTCACACCGTGCTCTCAGCTTGGCCCGAATTGCGTCAATGTCACTTTGCCGGGTACGCAAATTGCTAAGTGAACTGGATGTTCCACGCTTTCCTTCGGCGTTTTGGATTTCGGTAAGGATTCTCTGGTTTGCGGCCAAAATCTCATCCAATTCATCGAGGCGATATAGGTAGCGAATCGTTTCATCAGCTTCATTGGATGAGCTGTCCATAGACTTCGCCGCCTGCTCACCGTCAAACACAAAGCGCCTAACAAATTCAGGCGTAAAAATACCGCGAATAGACTCAGGTAAACGAAGTCCAGCTTCTCGACCCTTGGGAGGAGCAGAGGTTTCCACCTGCACTGTTCCATCTTTGTAATTCATAGAGAGGAAGTACTTATACTGTCTATCATCAAATTTGACAGTGATGCTGAATTCACCTGTATCTGCTTCCGTTAATGTAGGCGCGAAAGAACGCACTTTGGACGCAGTCCATCCAGCGGCTGTTCCATCAAATAATCCTTTGATGAGTTCCATTGTGGTTGTCTTACCGGTACCGTTGGCCATCATAATAAAATTGTTGCTGATTACGGAGCCATCGGCTTTGGTAAAGGGGAGCTTCAAGGCAGTGATTTTTCGGATATTTTTATATTCGAGCTCGAGGATCGCCATCTTCATACCTGAATATCCTCCTCATCATCCTCAATCAGTGTAAGTATCCGTTTTAAATCGCTCTCTTTGGCGTTATCATCAAACTTGTTTTTGACATATTGTCTGAATGCCAGTTTGAAGTCGGACGAGGTGTTCGATGCGTTGACAACGGAATCAATCGCATTTTCGATGATTTTATTTCTCATGTTCGCATCTCCTTGTCTGTGAAAGCTCTGTAAGCCACTCTGCACGATCGGCATCGGCGTTATTGTCATTTTCCTCGGAATCCTCAATCACGAAGTCCACAACAGTTGCTTTCTTTTCTGGGTTGTTTTTATCCAGGCGTAATGCGCGCCCGATTCTCTGCGTTGTCACGAGCCTGGAACGGTCAGAAGAAAACAGGATAATGTTCGTGACGCTGCTGATATCAATTCCCTCGGAAACTTTTTTACAGGTCAGCAGGCAGTCAATTTTTCCTGCCGCAAAGTTCTCCAAATTGATTTTTTCATCATCGGCATAGTAGGTATGATATTTGTCGCTGTACCTGACAAGAATCTCCTGGAGCTTTGCGCCATATTCCATGGTCTGAACAAAAATGATACACTTCTGCAACAGCTCCGGTCGCTGAGAAATCAGACTTTCAAACTCCTCCAGCTTGTTGACCGCTGTTTTATTGACAAGCGCCAATTGAGTAAACATATCCTTTTCATCAACAGGTTCTCCGCTCTCCTTTTTTGCATTGAACGCTGCGATAATCTTGCGCTTTTTGAGCTTTTCTTCGTCAGAGAGAACATAGGGCAGAGGAATATAATTGAATTCGCACAGGATTCCTTTTTGAATGGCATCCTGCAGCGTAAACTCAAAAATTACTTCTCCAATTTCATTCAGCAAGAAATCATTTCCAGCCTCATCGTACTCACGCTCTGGCGTAGCGCTCAACCCGAGGCGATATCGATACGGAGAGAGCCTGCCCGAAAGATTTTCGACAAAAATATTAGAACCAGCTCCATGTACTTCGTCAAAAACAAACAGCGTATCATTGCGATAATCGCCAGGTAGACGATCAAACAAGTCCAGCAATTTGGAGAGATTTCTGGCGTCACGAGAAAGAATTAAGATGGAATCATCTGGGTGCATGACGAAATCTTTCATCATCTTCTGGGATGCATAATGATAGTTGATTTGCTTGTTCTTGTAGTTTTCTCGAATTTGAATTGCCCACTGATCCAGCAAATCGTTGCCGTACATAGTAATAACAACGCGACGAATTTCCCCGCTATCAAACAGCTTGTTGATGATTTTCATTGCAGTAACAGTCTTTCCGGTTCCGGTAGCCATTGCCAGAATGCCATGCTCTTTTTCCAGAAAGGTCTTTACTGCTATGTCCTGATGAACCCATTTACTCGAACCTGCCGGCAAAGAATACGGCCTATCCGGGGAACGCAATTCAAATATTTTGTTTTTAACTGCTTGTGGAATGGTAAACATTTTGAGATTGCGGTCTTTTCGATTCCAGATTTTCTCGAAACGAGCGGTATCCGCATCGACATACTCCTGTGTACCAGCCCACGTTTTGAAGACTTTTATGCTTTCATAATTCTGGAATCCATGCTTGCTATCGTTGATAGAGCCAGAGAAGGATAGCGCATCGTTGCCCTTATAAAAAATGCCAAATTTATCGTGAAAGTCTCCTTCCTCCAACTTTTCACAAGGAATTGCAAAACGCATATCAATAATTCCATCATACAGCATCCAGGAAAATGTATTTATAATATCTGCTTCCATTTCTTGTTTGAGTATCTCAACATTTTCGAGGAGAGCTGCTTCGAGGCGCAAGAATGCGCTACCATCTTGGTTCTCAGCTCCAATAATTGCGTCCGTGTCCTCCGTGGAAAGAATGGGACTTGTAATTAAGCGCATTTTTCCTCCGCGAGAGGCGAAGTCGGATAATCCTGCGACGTTGTATGTGAGCCACCCTGTTGTGAAGTAGCCGACGCCTCGGTCAAAGCGTTCAGCCCACTTTAGACACGGCGTGTACAATTCATCTATCAGGTTATCTTCTGAGGTATCTAAACAGACTTTGACCTTTGGATAATCCATATAAACCTCCTTTAGATGTTGTCATCCAGATGGCACAGATGATTATAGAAATCTTTGCTGTACCGTTTTTCGTCTTCGAGAAGCTTTGCTCCTCGATCCAAATGAGCCTTTACCAAACCGGGGAAATAGTCATCCTCGCGAATCACTTTGCCCTCGTTGTTAATAATGAGAGATTTAAACAGCAAATCGTGATCACCGAAAATGACCTGCCGGCTCAGTTCCAAGCCATTATTATCAGTCTTGAAGTCATTGGCTTGAAGTTGTCCCTTTCTGACCGACAGTGCGATTGCCAGTTTAGATAGGATAAATGGCTGCAATCTCAATGACTGACCTAACGAGTTGAATATCTCCTGGGTCTTTTGTGACGTATGAAGCTTATTAGTCATTGTGCTTGCCTCCGAAATAAGTGTTTGCCAGGATTTCAGTATTTCCGTTTGCTGTGTGGTTCAAGACAAATGTATTGGAAATGATGTCCGATATGCTCTCGCGATACTCACCAACAATCTCCTCATCGGTAGACAAGATGATAATCTGACCATTGAGTTTTTTGAAGAACTGACTCAGGATCTTTCCTCGATGTTCCTTATCGATTCTCGCAAACGGTGTGTCTACGATGTAAGGCACATTGATTTTGTTGAGCTGCGAAAGTGCTTGATATAGTGCCATAATGAAGATTTGCTTTTCTCCTGCAGAAAGCTGTTGCTTTACCTCAACCGGCAGTTCAAACTCGGTTTCACCGGCAATAAGCTTTTGCTGCAGGACTTCGTAAGCATACAGGCCGATTTGAGCAATAAGATACTCAACACCGTTCTTACCAATGATTTTACGTATTTCATCAGCTTTAAAGTGTTTGTTTTTATAGGGAAGAACATTTAGACTATCATCGATATGGATTCCATCAATCAAATCAGATTTATTGATCAGACTTGCGAAGAATTGGCTAAATCCCGTCTCGACTAAACGAATACTCTTATCGTAAAGCGTCTTTTGGAGTTCATCAAATGCCAGTAGTGCACGCGCTGAAATATCGTTAATGGACTGCTTTTTCAAGAGTGCCTCATAATCACTTTTAGCCTTGGAAAGTTTAGATGCAGATATCGCTTTCTGGGCGCGTAGTTCTTGCAATTCTTTATCTACTTCCAGAAGCTGTTGCGTGCATTTGGACTTCTGCTCATTCAAATCGCTTTTCATCTGCAAGTATCCATCATAGTTTTCGATACTGCTCCGCTCCATTTTCTTTCGGATGCGTTTTACGCATTTTAAAGAAGTCTTAATGTCATCAGTCACTTCTTTGACACGGTTGGTGTCATAAGCCAGGAGACTGTTGATTTTTGCAGTTAGTTCAAATCTGTCGAAGTCAGACAAATTGAGAATGGGCGTTATCTGTGAAGTGTGGCTGGCATAGCTGGCAATCTCGTAGATAACCTTTTCAGAAATATCGTCGGCTAATTCTATATTTGCCCGGCTCAACACGCCGGAGATGATCGACTTGATTTCCGGGGTATCAATTGTGCTTTTTACATTTGCATCGACCTGTGCCTTGTGTTCCAGTGCAATTTGGGCCTTTAGTTCTTCCAGTTGAGTTCTAAGGATAATAAATGGGAGCACATTATTGGCCATTTCTTTGAGCCATTTATGGTGTCCCTCACGGCGAGCATCCTCTTTTGCAATCTGATCTTGCATAGAGCGCCATTCTTTTTTAGAAATACCGCCACCCTTGGTGTATGCCTTTTCAAGAGACGCAAGCCTCTGATCAATAATCAAAATCTCATTGGAAATCTCTCGATATTCATCCTCAGCGCATTCTACTCTCTGTGCAATCAGATTGTCTGCTTCAAGGCATCTATCGTATTCCGCTGAAAGCGTCATGGCCCCCTTTGCCTTGCTACGAGAAATTCTACGGAAGTTTTCCCGAATAATCTCCATCGTATCAAGGCTACAGAGCTTTAAGAACGCATCCTTGAAGTCGGAGTTTTTGCTGCTGTTGAACACGAAATCACTGATTTTTTCGCCGTCAAAGAAGTAGAAGCGGAAGAGATTGGGGGGCAGTGTCTGTAAAAGATAGCTCTCAAAATCACTCTTTTCTGTCTCAGAAAGTGTCTCGCCGTCTTTGTACACAGTAAAGGTTTCTGCTATTTTCTTGCCTGCTACCCTCCATGATCTGACAAACGTGTATGTGTGATCGTACTTTCCGTCATCCATCAGCAAGTCAATGACAACTTCTGCCTCACCAATTTTTTGCAGTTTTTCATTGGCATTGATAATTTTCTCTATCTCGGCAAAGTACTTTGCGTTATTGGATTCAAAGCCATATGCAACGCAGCCGTAGAGACATATTTTGATAGCGTTAAACAGTGTCGTTTTACCTGCACCATTTTTGCCGCCGATCAGTACCATTCTTTTAGTAATGTCTGATACATCAAAATCGAAGGCATTTTCGTTGACATATGGACCTATGTTTTTTACTTGTATGCGCTTAATCTTCATGGTTCAATGCTCCCTCGACAGAATTATAGTGCAACCAGCCTTGTCCAATAATGCTGTCAAATGCCTTTTGCATTTTGTTGTTCTTCGTAATGTGCTTATTGGTATCTACAGAAACAATCAACTTCGTAATCAACTCAACCGGGATATCATACTTATCTGCAACATCCCTGATCGCTTGGATCGCCTCATCATCAAATCGCGGAGTTTTATAATCATCCCATGGAAGCTTTTTGCCTTTGACCTTATGGTAGGTTTCAACGAGTGCACGACATGTAAGGTCGCCCTCCTCGTCCCACATCTTGTCAATTGCTTTCAGTTCAGCTTCTGTAATCAGCTCCATGCCTGTCCTGTTTTCGAGGTCGAGGAGTTTTTCGAGAATGAGGCATCGCGCTTCAAGCGTAAACGGTCCCATTCCAAAGCTTCCGTCTGACTTCTTATAGACAGAACCGTTGCGGCGCTTAGAATCTCGATATTGACTATTCTCCCGCATTCTGAGCAATTCGTTTCTGAATTCTCTAAGCGGAATTAGTTCCGTAGCACCTTTGTTGATGAAGTTCTGTAACGACTTATCCTCTTTCACCATGGTGCAGCACCAGCACCCAAATCTGGAGTTGCCGGTTACCGGAATTTTCTCGCGGTCGACCTCACCCAAAACACTCTTTTCTTCACCAAGGTTTTCGCCCTGGTAAAGGCTGAACAAATACTTCATGTCACTTCCCCAAGGACTTCTGCAATCGCCTTTTAAGAGGAATTCCCAGACCAAATCGTTAGGGATTTCAGTGATAGGATTGTAGACATAAGCATTGGGAATGTCATTATGCATATTCAGCAGTTTGCCTTCGATTTCCCGTGCGGTAATGGTCTTCATTCGAGTTAGACTTTCGCCCTTGCGGACGCCGAGAAGAATGATGATTTCGCCGCTCTCCTTGATTCGCTCGTTGACAAACTTATTCATCGGCATGATTTTCAGCCTGTCTGTACACCATCTGAATCCGGGAGGCTCTGGGGTGGGATAGCCCAGGCCAATGACCCGGCTCCAGAATGTCTGTTCCGGCTCCGGGTAGATCACACTGGCTTTGATGTTGAGACGATCTTTTCCCGCTGCTCGGTTGATGTTATCCGAGGATGAGTGCATGTAATTCTTTACGATGGGATTTTCAACCATCGTGTCGGATGTAATGACATGAACGGTTTTGTCAAGCTTAGCGCCAGCATCCTTTAACCGCTTCATGGCTTCATATACAAGACTGACCAGCAAAGTAGAATCTTTGCCACCGCTGTAGCCAATAAGCCACGGACGGCTGTCGTGCTTGTAGACGATCATAATTTCTTTGATAATATCTTCAAATACTTGAAACTTACCTGTATATGGCATTGTGAATTCCCATCCTTACTTTTTTCCGTTATGAGGATCCGGAATATCTCGCCAGCCAATTCCGAGATAATCTAAAACTTTTCCCCAGCCATACGGTGTTCCGTTTTCATCAAGGCAACACCTATTCATCCAAAAATCCCACTCTTTGTAGTTCCGCTCCCGTAGCCGATCGAATCGGTGAGGCCGTTTTTCGAGCTGAATTCCAAATCCACACATCGAGCATCCAGTTCGCTGCTCTCCAGAAGTATACAAACGACCATCTTCATCCTTCAGTATGCTTCCATAAATCTCAGGGACAGGGACCTTTAAATCAAGTGCCAACTGTAATAAATCCTGTCTATTAAAAATTGCAAATGGAGCCGAACGAATGGTACCTTTTCCAAAGTAGTTACAGCCATTCAGCATTAAAGACTTCTCACGTCTTCCGCCTTCGGATGCCATCAACCCTAAATAAGGTACACAATTGTGCTCTTTAGCCCAATCAGAGCACGGTTTTTCTTTGAGGTAATAGCAACACTTCGAGGAGACTTTAAACGGTGCAATTTGATAATTCACGCCTTCTTCTTCATTTTCTAATCCACCGAATTTTTCGAGCCACTTCTGCGCAAGTTTCATTTTTGAATGCTTTTGAAATCCACCATATTCACCAGTTTCGCCTGTAACAATTGCATGCCTTATGGTTTTGTTATTGGGAGTTGGGTTTTGAAGCAATTCAATTTTACGGGCGATTTCCTTGGAGAGTACAGGGAAACCAAATTCTTGGATTAGTTTTTGCTTATTCCATCGCGTACCATCAGCTCTAACTGCTGGTGGTAGTGAGATAACTCCAATCTGTTTGTGGATTTTTTGGATACTAACATCTTCGAGCGAAGAGACTGATACCGCTGGCACATCTATTCCTATTGATTTCAAGAAGAAGAACAGTGTAATACTGTCAAGTCCCCCTACTGAAACATAGCAATCCAAGTCCCTTTTTCCACATTCATTGTAGAATTCCCATGCTCTTATGCGCGCATAATTCACTTTGAATTCATATGGCATACTTTGTTTTACTCGAAAACTGGCAATTTTGCTTCCGGCATCGATGTTATTTGAATTAAATGTATTCTGTTCCATTTGAGTTCTCCAGGATTATCCCATCATGATTCTTTCTTTTTTTGCCTCCTCATCACTGATTGGCAGAGAAAGAAGTCGCTTAATTTGAATGTATGTCAAAAAGATACCTTGTTCATTTCTGTTGATCTTTCCATTAGGTTTAATTGCACGGTTCATCCAACACGCTTCATTATTTCGAAGCCAGTCGATTTTCTTTAATCCCTTCAACGATTTTGCCATGTTAATCTGAGGATTCACGCAATAGAATTCTCCCAAGCGTCCCAGTGCCAAGATAATCAGACCTTGCGTTGTGATATAATCCTCTCGCAAACTTTTTTTACTTAATTCACCACTGTCCATCTCGTTCCACTCACGCATATTAACAACCACGTGATTCCAAAATGTATAAACGATTTTTTCAGCATTGTCCTGATCATGGATCACCTTACAGATGCGCTTGTTAGCTGTATAGAAGGTGTTAAGTGTAAAGATGTTAGAGGAATATTTGCTAAGGTTGTCTTTCTCCTTGTCAGTATACTTACGTAGGAAGCTGATTGAGTTGACGACATTCTTCGTGATTAGTGCCACAGGATCTTTCGACTCGTATAGTGTATTTAAGGATTTTGATGTGGTAACAGCATGCTTGTTGAGGTCAGTAAACATCTGCTGGCTCCGTTGAAGTCCCTGGTCTTTATAAAGGACAATCGAAATCGTTTCTTCTTTCAGGCTCTCGTCTTCGGCAATCGCTGCCTCAATGGCCGCCTTTCGATGCTGGCCATCGTTGATCAGGAAGGAAGCGGTCATATCGATTTCCAGAAGGCCTGCATTCTCATTGCTGTCAGCAGGGACAAACTTCATGTCACCGTCCACAGATGCAGCCAGAGCTGAAAAGACATACGAATCTCGATTAGACAAGATGTATCCACAGATTTCAGGAATACGAGCTTCGTTGAGCTTTCTTTGGGCGCGATACTCGGCAGGGACATCGCTGCTATCGGTCGCAAAAATCTTACTCATTAACCCAAGGGGAACCATGCATATATAGTAATCTTTTCCGGCCTGACAGCCCTTTACAGCGGGAAATTGATATTTCAGCATATAGCACCTCTATTTATACGTAAGTATATACTTAAGTATATATTAAAATTCACCAACAGTCAACACAGTACCGGTAATAAAATGCTGCACACACCAGGTTTTATGGAGAAAGTGACTTTCTTTAAAGATCATGATATTATAAAGCAAGTACAATAAAATGGACAATAATAGTTTCCGCAAGATATGTCGTTACCATGCTGCGCATTTAATGAGAAAGCGCTCTCGGAAATATCCGAGAACGCCTTCGTGTTAAGAACCCCAGTTGATTTTTTTTACAAGCGCCGTTGAAAACTGTAAAAACTCTTCCGGAAATGTTTTAGTAAAATATTCATTTAGGTATGCTCTGGCATCCTCTTCAGTACTGAAGGAATCTATCTCCTTTTCGGTAGGGTAGCGTTGAAAGTACATACGAGGAGATTTGTTTAACAGTCCATAGTATCCTTTGCTATAGCTGCATTTAATCTCGTTTTCATGTGTATGGATTTCTGCTACTTTAATAAACAATCCTTCATTAGAAAGAGAACTATTAAGCGGTTGAGGAATAAAAATAAAATTAAATAGAGAATTTCTGTACTTCTGAATCGTTGGTGGATATTTATATGGGAAATCGTATTTTGCGGTTTTGACATGAAGAGTTCCGCATTCTCCTACAATAAAGTGTTCTAAACTATAAACTGTTTTATCTCCGAAAAACTTACAAAGTTCAGCTGCGTTGGAAATACCCATGTTATAATTATCACCGTTCTTCGTTACTTTGAAGAAATTACTAATCGCCGCCAAAGACTTACAACGGATTTGTTGAATTGGGTCATCGTCACTTTCACTATATTTATATGCAGCGAGAACTTTACCTCTGGTCAGTGCATGAGAAGAAATATAGTCATAAAGCCATTTGTTTATCTTGCTTTTCCATTCTTCCAGTCTTACAAAGTTGTAGAAAGTATCACTCTCTTTTTTGTTTGCGAAAACGGTAAACAAGACCGCTGCACAAAAGACGCTATAGACTGACTTGTACTCTTCTTTTGCGTGAGGCTTTCCGTCAAAGTATGTAAGGATATACTTTAACGCTAAAATTTTAGGAATCACCTCTTTTTCCATAAGTATCTTCTTTAGCATCGAATGGCAGTTTTGAATATCTATAGAATCTACCTTTTTAGCGCAAATAAATTTGTCTTTAAACGAAGTAGAAGGTCCCTCGCTTTCAATAATATCCGTCATTATTTCAACGCATTTATTGAGTCTGGAAAGTACATTTTGCAAATAGTCCCGATCTCGTATGGCTTCAATTAAATGGCTACCTTCGTAATATTTCGTACTTCCACTTTCAAATCCGGATGTGAGACAAAAGTTTTCACCAAACTTGAGTGTACTATACTCGCAATCTCCCTCGCGAGGAAGATATAAGTCACAATAGAAAAAGTGTTCATACAACTTCATCAGAGGATATCTTTTCTCTTCCGAGCTCTGCGTGACGCCATTTAAGCGTAATACATCACGCTTATTCTTTTGCCAAAGAGAACGTGTGAGTTCGCGGCTATCCTGACTAAAAAGATAACCTTTGAAAATATCTTCAGTATCCAAACGAATGCCTTTAAGATTTACATCCAGAAAATACTGGATGCTGGTATTTACATCGTTAGAATAGCTGGCAATTATATTGAACTCAGATTTGCACAAGTTATCAAGAAGCCCCTGGGCTTTATGCCGGTCAGCTAACAACTCGGAAGAAGATATCGTGTTCCATAGTTTTTGAATACGAGGAAGTTGAAGATAATCATCGCTTTTAAGAATAGCGTTCCAATCATCGGATGTAATTGCTTCCTGATCAAAGGCCTTTTCTAAGAGTGTCTGGAAGCCTGTAAACCCCTCATTGCGAAGAGGGCACAGATCTGGCGTCGATATCTTGGTCCCAAACTTTTTCTTTATACAGGAAACAATCAACATAAGTACAGTTGTACGTTGTTGACCATCAATAATTTCACAAGTGTGGTCAGATTTAATCGTTAATATTATATTTCCCAAAAACTTGCTGCTGCGAGACAAATCGTACAAAAGCATTTTAAGATTGTTGTCATCCCATCTAACCTCTCTCTGAAAAGCAGGGATAGAATACTTCCTATCTGCCTCGAGGCAAATGATTTGCTGTTGAGGATCATTAGGCTTTACGGATAAGCACACTTGTGTTTTCGACAAAAAATCACTCAGATTAGTAATTGTTCCAACAATTTCCGCCATAATAAAGCTCCTATCTCTATATCCGGATTAGGCGAATGATTTAAAAGTTAAAATATTCGGTATCGAGTTTATATAATTTGAAAGTTTGTGCCGCTGCCACGCCAACCTCATACTTAACAAGAAGATCTGCAAGTAAATTGCCATCTATTAATTTGATATTTTTTTGCTGTTGCTTCTCGATGAATTGTATTGCAGATCTCGTAAAAGACGATGTTGTAATAAAAACACCTTTGTTAATATGTTCCATGGCGCCAATAAAGGCCTGTAAATCATGCCGGGTAACCTTATTGCCATTAGCAAAACGTTTAGCCTGGATATATATCAAATCCAAGCCGAGCTTATCTTCACTAATTATTCCATCAATTCCGCCATCATGTGGTTTTCCTGTAACAATACCCGAATTTTTATCATATCCATACCCCATCTTTAAAAGCAAGTCAACCACAAGATGTTCAAAGAACTCTGGGGAATTGTTTAGGACAGAATCAAATACTTGTTGTCGTATATTTTGTAAATGCTCCTGCAGCGCAGCTTTGATTTTTTCTTCCGGTAACAGTTCAGAAATATCTGTAGTTTTGGGAGCAGTAATAATAGTGGCTGTATTTTCTGTCGAAATCAAACGGAATTTGATCTTTTTTCCTTCATAACCCGCAATTTCAAAGAATTTTATCGGGTAAGCAGTCGGAAAATCCAGACCGATACACCGACGGCGAAGTTGAGCATTGACAACACCAACAGGATTCTCTGCTCCAAAAGAATACAATCCCTGACGAATAATCTCATCATATATTTGTTTTGAGGTCAAACCATCATTATTTTGTTGTAAAACACACTTAATAGATTCTACGATAGTCATCTCATCACCCCCGGCTCCGCTTTATTTGATGGTTGCTTTTCATCCGGCACAATTTCTATAATATCATCAATTCCACAATCCAACGCGGCACAAATCTTCACGAGTATCTCTGTGGTAACATGCCCGTTCCGCCCCATCTTGGTGACAGATGCTGGGCTAATACCTGCCTTTTCACACAGGTCCTTTTTCTTCATGTCCTTATCGATGAGCAGCTTCCAGAGTTTTTTATAACTCACAGACATAAAATATCTCCTCCGTACCGATATACAAAAAATGCTCTGCCGCTTGGCAGAGCATTCGGTCTATTGCAGCCATACTGCCAAGGCCTATTCCAACACTTGACAGCGTTGTTTATAATGATAGCACATTTGGGCAGGAAAAGCAAGAAAATGATAAATCCGCACGAATTCCGACTCTATTCAATTTCTTTTCAAGCCGCGAAAGAAACGCTTGAACCTCCGGACAGTCAGAGCTACAATGCCAACACCTCATCGTGAGGACAAACTGATTGGAGGTCAAATGATGAATTATGAAGTAAACCCGTTTCAGGACTACGAATCGATCACCGTTGATGAGCTGAAAGATCAAGCTAACAGTCTACTGAATCTGGTAACGGAAGAACAGCGACCGCTGCGCGTATGCATGAATAATGGCAAGGAGTTTCTGCTGTTCTCTCAGGACCTGCTCGCCCCCATCTGCGACTCTGACTTTCGCTTGATCCTGCTGTCGGCAATGCGGTATGCGATGGGCAGGAATACTTGTATGCCCATGGTAGTCGCTGATTATATTAAGCGTCACATTCAGCTTCTGGATGATAAGTTTCTCGTACTGGCTGCCGATGAGATTAGGCGGCATCTTGAAGATTACGCAGAACACGAGCCGAATCCGAATCTTTGGCATGACCTTTTAGGTGCACTTGAGACAGAGCAGAGAGAGCGTGCCACTCGTAAGGCAAGAAAAATCAGACTGTGCCCAGCCTGCGGGAAGCCCTTGGAGGTCATGAGCATTGCCGACAACCAGCATTCACCAGGCGGATTTGATGTAATTGCCCACTGCCGTAACTGTCTTTCTGATTATGAATGGTTCTGTGATAAGGATGGCGGTGTCTCAGATATGAAGCAATATTTCTTCGGGTAAGGCGAATGTACATTTCGGCAGGAGACTTTGGGTGTATTCCTTGTCTATAGCGGCTCAACCGTTGAACTATGCGCCAACTTCCGTAAAGAGGCCAAAAGGGCCGCACCTGCTCGTATGAGCAGGTGCGGTCCTCTGAAATGTTGCTCGTATTGAAGGATATCTAATTCAGTCTGAAATAGCAGGTATTTTTCCCACGGCCTTCTTTTTTCAGTTCACCGGCTGCAACCAGCTTGCGGAGGGCGCCCTCAATGGAACTGTCGCTGAGCGTCGGGCAAAGCTCGCGGATGTCCTGCTTATTGAACCGCCCGATTCTATTCTTGCTTGCTCTGCGCACCATTTCCAGTGCGGGCAGCTTGGTTTCCACAAGCACCACGCGATCCTCAAAGTCCTTATAGGCCGCAAGGATCGTTCCGAGCAGGTACTTGATGAAAGGCACTACATCTTCCGTGCCTTCGTGCCAGCCGGTTCGCGCCTGTGCAAGTGCATCGTAGTACAGATCCTTGTTTTTGGCGATTTTGGCTTCAAGGGAGATATACTTTCCAACATAAAAACCGTTTCGGTACAGAAGCAGCGTTGTGAGCAATCTGCTCATTCTTCCGTTGCCGTCATTGAAGGGGTGGATGCACAGAAAGTCATGGACAAAAACCGGAATCGCAATCAACGGCTCCAGTTCCATATTTCCAATCACACGGTTGTATTCCTCGCAGATTCTGTCCAGCGCTTCCGGCGTTTCATAAGGGGCAAGCGGCGTGAACAGCGTTTCCACATGACCGTCCGGATAGGTGGCAGTGATATAGTTCTGCGCAGCTTTGGTGCGACCCGCAAGCGGGTTATTCATGTGGCTGTACAGGATTTTGTGAAGCTGAAGGATGTAGTTCTGCGTAATTGGAATCGCGTCAAAGCTCTCGTGAATGATACTCAGCACATCGCGGTATCCAGCGATCTCCTGCTCATCTCGGTTCCTCGGCGTGGTTTTCTCCTCGACGAGCTGCCGGATTCGGGTACTCGTGGTGACGATGCCCTCGATGGCATTCGATGCCTCGGTGCTCTGTATCTTGGCAATCTCCACGAGCTTTTCGAGTTCCTCCGGACGCTGCTTCAAATACAATTCTTGCTTTCCAGCTTCCTTGTATATAGCTACAATCAGGCCAAGAACATCCGAGTCCCACTTTTGCTCCTTGATTGCGGAGTAATTGAAGGTTCTCATCCCCTCACCTCCATTCGCTTTCCCTTAAATGATATCGAAAAATAAGGGAATAGTCAATAGGCTGTGCCATAAAATCCTTATTATTATGCCACTATTAAGGGATTTATACCCAGGGAGCAAGAAACGTACCTCTGCCTATCTACCTGCCTATTCTTTGTCTATAGCGGCTCAACCTTTGAGCTGCTATCCTCCCAGAAAACCCCTTGCATAACACCCTCCTCAGAGTTACAATGCAGGGGATCTAAAACGCAAAACGCTTCCCGTCCGGCATCGGTGAATCTTCACCGAAAACCGGGCGGGAAGCGTTTTTGACCACATAGATTACCACAGACGGCTCTGGAACACTCGGAAACAGCGGAGATAAGAGCGTCAAAGAGTAAGTAAAATGAATTTAAAAGCACCAAAAGCCGCTACAAATGAGTAGAAAAAGTGTTCCCGATAAGTTTGGGAGAATACGCCCAGCCGGATCGCTTAACTTCATAACGGGGTGTTGCGCAGTTGGTAGCGCGCCTGCTTTGGGAGCAGGAGGCCCAGGGTTCGAGTCCCTGCACTCCGACCAATCTTCTTGAAAAACCGCCTTTTGTGGCGGTTTTTCTTCGTTAAAAGTTCGATTTTTAGAGTACGCTTGACCACATTTTAACTGTGGTCAGAGAGGCAAAATGGCGGCAATAACTGCGGTGCAGAAAAACTGTGAAAACCGTAAAATCCCTAACCCATCCCTAACGGGTGCAACTCGGGTATTTTCGCCGCAGATACGACGGAAACTTGAATTCAACGGTGTTACTCCCTATAATGTACATGACTGATAAGTACAACAAGGATCTGGTGATTGTATGACCTTCTATGTGATTGGAAATGGGTTTGACCTCCACTATGGTTTGAAGACAACCTATAGCAATTTCAAAGTATTTTTACTTGAAAATGGATATTGTGAGCTGGTAAGCAAGGTGGACCAGCTTTTCTATGAACGCGGCAATTTCTCTCCAAAAGAAATTGACACTTGGTCTAAATTCGAGGATATGTTACAAGTATTTAACTACTTGGATGCCGATGAAATCTATGATGAAGCGATGGATAATGCAGAGACTGATGATGATCGTGCGGGTTACTGGGACAGCCCCTCTTGGAATGTAGGATACTACAACGAGTACATCCGAGTTTTGAAGCAGCAGTTTGATTCGTGGATTAGGAGCTTTAATACGCACATACTGCCTGACCAGTATTTCAGGCCGCAGAAAGGCGACTTTGTTCTGTCCTTCAACTATACTACGACCATCGAAGATAGTTTTTACCCTGTTAATTTTGACATCCTCCATATACACGGCACTGTTGGACAGGAACTTGTGCTGGGTCACAATGATTATCAAAAACCTGATATTTTTAATGTTATTGAGGATGAGGATTCTGACTACAGAGACACTACAACCAGAAATGCTGTGAACGATGTGCTTGAGCTTGCGGCTGTCCAGTATTTCAAAAACAGCAGAGAGATTGTGCAGAAATACAAAAATCTCTTTTCGAGGATCCCTTGCTACAACAAAGTAGTGGTTATGGGACTGTCTTGTGGGCTACAGGATTCCATATATGTTTGTGAAATCCTCAAGTACGCAAAGACCGTGGATTTTTACTATCATGGTGTCGAAAGCAGAAGTAATTTTGAAAGTTACGCAGCTGGATGCCACGCAGATGTGAACTATATTCACTGGTAATGCGTTGCCCCGCACAAAAGATGAGGAAGTTTTCCTCTCGACAGAAAATTGATGCCCAAGGGACATTATCTCGTCCCTTGGGCGTCGTCTGTTTTATCCCACCTTCTCGAACGGGATCACCTTGCACCGGCTTTCCTCCGGCGGGTCGGGAGGCTCCGGGGTGTTGGCTGCCGTGACCGATTCCATAAAGCCACCGATCTTCTCAGCCGCACCTCGCTGCATATCGTTGGTGATGTGCGTATAGGTGTCCAGCGTAAACCCGGCGCTGAAGTGGCCCAGCATACTGGACAGGGTTTTCACATCCACGCCATTCTGCAATGCCAACGTTGCGAATGTGTGTCTCAAATCATGAAATCTCAGGTGTTCCAGCCCTGCATCTTTCAGAATCTTCTTGTGGATGTTGACCACCGAGTCCGGGTGGTACATCTCGCCTGTTTTCGGAGACGGGAACATCCATGGGCTGCCGGGATGCTTTTGGTGCTCTGCGACCAGCAGATCGACGGCATCCTGCGGAATGGAGATTTTTCTGATCGAGTTTTCTGTTTTCGGGCGCGTGATGTCCGGTTCGCCTGCATTGTTTCGCCCTGCCTGCTTGCTGACGGAAATCGTTTTGTTTTCGATGTCCAAGTCTGTCCATTGGAGCGCGACCAGTTCACCTTTTCGCAGACCGCTGATGAGTTCGAGATAGAACATTGGCAAGACGCCACGCTGATTTGCTGCTGTCAGATAGGATTTGATCTGCTCCGGCGGCAGGATCTTCATTTCGTGCTTTGGAATTTTCGGTGGAATGCAGTCATCCGCTGGATTGCGCACGATCAGCCGTTCTTTAACCGCCCGGTCAAGAGCGTTGTGCAGCATCGTGTGAATGCCGCGAATCGTCGAGTCGCTGAGACCAGGTTGCTTGTTCTTCTGCGCTTCGCGGAGCCGTCCGTGTTCCCGCAAGTCCTTGTACAACCCTTGCAAATCGCGTCCGGTCAGCTTTTTGAGCGGAATATCGCCAATACGCGGCGTGATGTGCAGTTCAATCCCACGCCGGTAATACTCCGCGGTTGAAAATCTCAGATGTGGCTTCGCGTAGAGTTCATACCACGTTTGCAGCCATGTGCCGAGGGTGTACTCGTCTGCTCTCCGTACATCGACGGTTTCCGCTTCCGCGACTGCCTTTGCCAGCTTCTCTTTTACCTCTGCCTGCGTCTTGCCAAGGACGTTCTTAATCAGTCGTTTTCCCGTCTTTTCGTCATATCCAGCGGTATACCGCCCTTCCCAGCGCCCATCCTTGCGCTTGCGGATGTTGCCTTCTCCGTTCGCTCGTTTCTTCGCCATGTCTGTGCCTCCTTCGTTTTGGTAGCACAAACAACTACCACAGAACCGGCACAAAGTCTACTGATTTTTTCGGAAGATCGGAATATTTTTTATCCGCGTTCACGCGCTCCGAAAAGCCCTATTCTTTGTTTACTGCGGCGCAGTTTTTGACTCTGATAAATGATGTTGACAAACGTTATCACTTGTGATATTCTTCAAATATAACATGCGTTAACATTTACAAAAGGGGTGGTATGCTATGGAACATCTCAAACTGTCCGACGGCGAATGGAAGCTGATGAAAACGCTCTGGACGCGGCAGGGG
>OIEE01000252.1_pt1 | contig 20865 bp, 8 predicted proteins | sample 1581701 | NCBI WGS metagenome assembly OIEE01 (sample SAMN01760976, study PRJEB22395) | human gut metagenome | reverse complement strand
CCTGCCGCTACTGCAGAACGTGTAAAAGGGATGGTTGCAATCCGTGATACTGTCCGAGAGCTGATCGCTATGCAGATGGAGGAAAACGTCACAGATGAAGAAATCCAGAAACAGCAGGAAAAACTGAATCAGGTATATGATACTTACACAGCAAAGTATGGAGTCATTGGAAGTAATGCTAACAAACGTGCATTTTCTGATGACTCTTCTTATTGTCTGCTATGTTCCCTGGAAGACTTGAATGAAGATGGAACGCTGAAACGGAAAGCGGATATGTTTACCAAACGAACCATCAAAAAGGCAGTAGCAGTAACCAGCGTAGAAACAGCGACAGAAGCGTTAGCATTATCTTTGAATGAAAGAGCAAAGGTGGATCTGACCTATATGGCACAGCTGACTGGAAAGACAGAAGAAAAAATCACGGAGGAACTGGTTGGAGTTATCTTTAAGAATCCACTGACAGACCAGTGGGAGAGTGGAGATGAGTATTTATCTGGAAATGTCAGGGATAAATTAAACACTGCGAGAACCTTTGCAGAGAGTCATCCGGAATTCACACCGAATGTCCGTGCTTTAGAGGCAGTTCAGCCGAGAAATCTGGAAGCATCCGAGATTGAGGTGCGTGTTGGAGCCACATGGATTGAACCTTCAGATTATCAGAATTTTATGACGGAACTGCTTCATACGCCATGGTATCTTGCACAGAAGGAAATCCAGGTTAAATTCTCTGAGGTAAATGGTGAGTGGAGGATTACAGGAAAGAATGCCGACAGTCAAAGAAATGCGTTTGCCTATGCAACGTATGGAACTGAGAGAGCAAATGCCTATAAGATTCTGGAAGATACCCTGAACCTGAAAGATGTACGCATCTATGATAAGAGTGTCAATGAGAATGGTGATGAAATCCGTGTCCTCAATAAGAAAGAAACCATGTTGGCATCACAGAAGCAGGATGCCATGAAAGCAGCATTTAAAGACTGGATTTTTAAAGATCAGCAGAGGCGTGAACGACTGGTAAAGGTGTACAATGAACGATTTAATAGCATCCGTCCCCGTGAATATGACGGCAGTCATTTGACTTTCCCAGGAATGAATCCGGAAATAGAACTTCGTCCGCACCAGAAAAATGCAGTTGCACACCAGCTTTACGGAGAGAATGTGCTTCTTGCTCATGTAGTAGGAGCTGGCAAGACCTACGAAATGGTAGCGGCGGCAATGGAGAGCAAACGATTAGGAATATCCCAGAAAAATCTTTTTGTTGTGCCGAATCATCTGACGGAGCAATGGGGAGCGGAGTTCCTGCAATTATATCCGGGAGCCAATATCCTGGTGGCAACGAAGAAAGATTTTGAACCGGCAAACCGAAAGAAGTTCTGTGCCAGAATCGCTATGGGAAATTATGATGCCATTATCATCGGTCATTCCCAGTTTGAGCGTATTCCAATCTCTGATGAGAGGCAGGAAGCCATGCTGCGGAAGCAGATTGATGATCTGGAAATGGCAATCCAGAGTGCAAGGTATGAACAGGACGGCGGGCGTTATACCGTCAAACAGATTGAAAAGACCAGAAAAACACTGCAGACAAGACTGGAAAAACTGAATCAGAAAGAGAAAAAAGATCAGGTAGTTACGTTTGAAGAACTGGGCGTGGATCATTTGTATGTCGATGAAGCACACAGCTATAAAAATGCGTTTCTCTATACAAAAATGAGAAATGTAGCCGGGATTGCACAGAATGAAGCACAGAAGTCCGCAGATATGTTCAATAAATGTCAGTATCTGGACGAGATTACCGGAGGAAAAGGCATTACTTTTGCTACAGGCACACCAATCAGTAACAGCATGACGGAATTATATGTTATGCAGCGGTATCTGCAGAACAGTAAATTACAAAATATGGGACTTGGACTGTTTGATTCCTGGGCTTCCACCTTTGGAGAAGTTGTCACGAGCATCGAACTTGCACCGGAAGGAACTGGATATCGAGCAAAATCAAGATTCGCCAGATTCTATAATATCCCAGAACTGATGAATATGTTCAAGGAGATTGCAGATATTAAGACTTCCGATCAATTAAAGCTTCCAGTGCCGGAAGCGGAATATGAAACAGTGGTGCTGAAACCAACAGAACAACAGAAAGAAATCGTAGAAAGTCTGGGAGAACGTGCAGAAGTTGTCAGAAACGGCGGGGTAGATGCCTCAGTTGATAATATGCTGAAAATTACCAATGACGGAAGGAAGTTAGCACTGGATCAGCGTTTGGTGAACGAATTATTGCCAGATAATCCGGAAAGTAAAATAGCAGTCTGTGCAGAGAAAAGCTATGAAATCTGGAAAGATACAGCAGAACAGAAATCAGCACAGTTGATTTTCTGTGATTTGAGCACACCAAAAGGCGATGGCAGTTTTAATGTCTACGATGATCTGAAACGGAAGCTGATGGAAAAAGGAGTGCCGGAAAAAGAGATTGCGTTTATTCATGATGCAAATACAGAAGCAAAAAAGACGGAGCTGTTTGGAAAAGTGAAATCCGGGCAGGTTCGTTTTTTGATTGGCTCAACAGCAAAAATGGGTGCGGGAACCAATGTGCAGGACCGTCTGATTGCCCTGCATCATTTGGATATTGGCTGGAAACCGTCTGACTTGGAACAGAGGGAAGGACGTATTATCCGTCAAGGAAACCATAACAAAAAGGTTCATATCTTCCGGTATGTAACAGAATCCACTTTCGACAGTTATATGTGGCAGTTGATCGAGAACAAGCAGAAATTCATTTCCCAGATTATGACGAGCAAAGCACCGGTCAGAAGTTGTGAAGATGTGGACGAAGCGGCGCTCTCCTATGCAGAGGTCAAAGCACTTGCAACCGGAAATCCGGCAGTAAAAGAGAAGATGGCATTGGATGTGGACGTGGCAAAGTTGAAACTTTTAAAAGCCAATCACATGAATAATCAGTACCGTTTGGAAGATGATATTGCAAGAAATTTTCCGCAACAGATTGTAAAACTGATGGAGATCATTGACAGCTACAAGGCAGACATCGCTCATTTTTCTGAGCGTAAAATCACAGATCCAGAGCAGTTTTCTATGGAAATCAGTGGCAAAGTGTTCACAGAAAAGAAAGAGGCAGGTACGGCACTTCTGGCGGTCTGCAAAGACATTAAGTCTGTAGATGCAGCTATGGACATTGGAAGCTATCAGGGATTCAACATGAGAATCCAATTCGACAGCTGGAGCAAAGAGTTTATCCTGTCTGTAAAGCATGAATCGGTAGCTAAAGTTCGGTTGGGAGCCGATGCTCTAGGAAATATCACTCGTATCAACAACCTTTTGGAAAGCTATCCGGAGAAACTGGCAGAAGCAGAACAACGGCTGGAAACGGTTCAGGAGCAGATGACAAATGCCAAAGAGGAAGTCGGGAAGCCATTTCCAAAAGAAGAGGAACTGAGCCAAAAACTGGAGCGGCTGTCAGAATTAAATGCACTTCTCAATATGGATGAACGGGAAGATACAGAAACAGAGCAGTCGGAATCAAAAGAGAAAGAAGAAAGACCGGCACGAGGTTCTATCCATGAGAAGCTGCGGATTTATAAAGAAAAGAGTCAGCGGGAAAGTGAAACTGGCAAGGAAAATAGAAAACGGGACTTCGGTCTGGAATAAGAAAACAAGGAAGATGGCATAATCTGGCAGAAAGAATGTTCTGTGGGTTATGCCTTCTTTCAGAATACGGGAGGAACTTATATGGCAAGAAGTATGATAACAGGTAGAGAAACACAGAAAATGCAGGAATATACGCAGGAACGGATCAATCAGGCAGAGCGTAGAGGCGTAGAATTTCCAACAGATGTAAAAGAACAGATTTCTGAATATGCGAATCTGATCGGTGAGGAAGAGAAAGTTAGGACTCTGGTAAGAAATCTGGCAGATGCATTGAGCAAAGCAGATGAGGAAAGTGTAGAGGATTTACTGGATGATGCAAGAATGGATATTCAGGACTTACCAGATCCAACCATAGGCAAGCTGGGACTTCGGGATTATGGATATACAGCAGAGGATATGGTACCGCTTAGAAAAGAAGCAGCCTTAGATTATCACAGGATGGGTTCTAAGATTTATTGCCTGGGCAGCGATGGCGGTAAGGGAGAGTATGCAAGTAAAGAAATGATACAGGCACATGAAGGTCTGTTTGGCATGGAATCGCAGATGTGGGAACGGATAAAGGATCAGGATCTGGATTATGCCGATGAAGATTTTGGAGCATTTCAGGAACCTATGAGTGTCATTGAGCAGGAAGAAGCACTGAAATTATACGATGCCGGAGCAGATATTTATCTGATCACTAATTTTTCGTCACCAATCTATGTCACGGAACGCATGGAAATCGAACGAGGACCGGAGCATTATCAGATGTCTAGGACAGAACGGGAGCGTTTCCGTAACCTGGAATGGGAAATGCAGAAATATCCGCAGATTCAGTCTTTGAAAGAGGCAAACCTGTTGTTAGGAACAAGGCGAACCTTTGGTATTTATCAGATCAAAGATGATTCACCGGGCGAAAATTATGCATTTATGAATATGAGTTTTATTGAAAGTCATGGTATGCAGATAAAAAAAGAAGATTATAAGCTGGTCTATGTTGGAGAATTTCTGGGAAATATGTCACTGGATGATATTTTTGAAAGATTCAACATTGATAGACCGAAAGACTTCCGTGGGCATTCCCTGTCTGTCAGTGATATCGTGGTTCTGAATGATGGGGAAAAAGTAACAGCTCATTTTGTAGACAGTATCAGTTTTGAACAGCTGGATTCTTTCCTGAATCTGGAAGAACAGGTTTTTAGTGAACTGGCATATGAGGTAGGAGAGCGGTATTTTGCTATTCAGAGGACAGAAGAAGGATACGATTATTCCTTTTACGATGAAGATTTCCGCTTGATGGATGGTGGAGTCTATGAGAATGATGAAATTTCTATTGAAGAAGCGGCAGAGGAACTTTTGGAAGACGAAGGATGGACTGGAGAACGCATCCGTGGCGATTATGATCAGTTGATGGAAAAAGTGGAAGAAATGGATGAGATTGTAATGGCAGAGATCCAGAACAGCCAGGGAGAATATAAGCCATTGGCAAAGGTGGAGGAACTGGAAGAGGCAAATTATAATATGATTGATAATGTTCTCAATAATATGCCACCGAAGAAAGAACCATATCTGGAATACTTTGCCGCAGAATGTGATGAGTTCCATGATATGGGAGCTTATGAAAAAAGTACCGATGTTAATCAGATTGCTGCGGTTTATGAAAAATATAGGGAGAATCCTGAGAATGCCTATCGAGTATGCAGTATGGGGATTATCTATCGTGATCCGGAAGACAGTTACTACGATGATGCTGAATTTGCAATCGTAAAAGGAAATACAGTACTTGGAAATCTGATGGACGATGTTCGATTTTATGGAGAACTTGCACTGGTACGGGAAGGGATTGAGAAAATTCATGAAGCATTGCCGGACTATAAGTACGTACCGATGCGGGATGTTCGAGAAGCAATGTATCCAGAGAAGATGACTACAGAACAGCTGGCAGAGGCACTGGATGAGATTGCAGAAGCATTTGATCCGTATGAGTATCGGGATCATATAGAACCGGGGCAGGACACCGTGCAGGAAGTCATACTGGATCTGCAAAGCGGAAATATTGGTTCTTATATTTCCTATCTGAAAGACATTGTGGAGGAAGAGTGTGAGCAGTCTGTACGAGCCGGAGTGTTGATAGAACGGTTAAAATTCTATGAACCGGATATATCCGAAGAAACAGAGCCGATGGTGTATGTGAATTACTGTGAAGAGCGCGAACTGATAGAACTACGCTGTCAGAAATTCTCAGATTTGGATGCCCTTGTTGCCAAACAGGATAAAGAATGGTATGCAGACCGTAATCCGAGGACTAATGAGCCTACTATGACAGCCCAGATGTTTTTTACCGTATATTATGCGGAAAAAGACGATAAGATGTTGCGGCAGTTTAAAAGTAAAATTGATATTGGAACAGGAAATGGCGGCATCCTTAGCCAGCTGAAGCTACAGAATGAAATGAAACTGACAGATGAAAGCTGGCTCTCATTTATGAAAAATAAAGGAAATGAAGAATTTCAGAAGTATTTGGAAGAACTGACGGATATGCAGGATCATGTATTGCCGTATCTGCAGAGTTTTTGCAGTCTGGAAGAAAAAGGTGTACAAGAGCGGAGAGAACAACAGATCGCAGAAAAACAGGGCGGTTTGACAGGAAGGGAAAGAGCAACCGCAGAGACGAAAGTGAAAAATACGAGGACTGCCGGGAAAGAGGCTTCGATTGTGCGGACAGAAGATAAAAATGTGGCTGCGAAAGCAAAGAAGCCTTCCATTCATGAAAGACTGGAAATCAATAAGAGGAAAAGTCAAGAAAAGCAGGGAAAAGATAAGCCGGAGAGAGGAGCTGATCGTGGTGTAAGATAAAATTCCCATCCTGATAGGTAACTGCATAGATAAAGTTATCTATCAGGATTTTTTGAGTTATAATATCATTTTTTAACAACATGTATTTGACAGATTTCCTCGTAGAAAGTATCATAAATATATACAACAACTGAATATCGTGGACTGTCCAGCTATATTTTTTTACTTGAATAGTCTTGCACACAAGAGTATATAATCAATAAATAAATGTCTAATAAATCTTCTGGTCAACAGGTACAATATTGGTATCATAGACTAGAAGAGAGGTGTATATACTTGTGTGTGGAAGAGTATATTCCGTTAAGAATTGCGGAACTATGCCGGAAGCGAGGATATACAAAATATAGGTTAGCTCAGCTTACAGGAATAACGCAGACGGCTCTGGGAAATATGCTGAATCAGAAGAGTATGCCGACGATGGCTAATCTGGAAAAAATATGTGATGCATTTGAAATTACAATCGCACAATTTTTTTCAGATGATGAAAGCAGATTGGATCTGACAAAAGAGCAAAAAGAAATACTTGAGATTTGGGATGGCTTGGATGAGAAGGAAAGAGAAATTTTTATGACTTTTATCCGCAGCCTGAAGAAGTAATGGACAGTTCGACAAAGATGCGAGCTGTCTTTTTTATTTGAATCTATATAAAATATGCATTTTATACGCATGAAGAAATTGACAGAAAATTTCGGGGGGGTATAATTACACTGTATACTTATGCCACTTTTGAAAACACAACATCAGATGCTGGTACAACCAAAGTAGACAAAAAAAGACGAATTTGACGAGGTGCTGAATGGCTTATACGGTAAAACAATTATTAGAATCGAAACAATTTCCTGATATGAGATTAGTGACATGTAAAGAAAATCTGAATCAGGAAATTAAAGGTATACGAATTATCGAAATAGAAGATATGGAAAGATATCTGACTGGAGGAGAGCTTCTTCTTACAAATATGAAAGTGTATTTCGGAGAAACGGACAGAGAGTTTCGGAAACATTTGAATGAACTGGAGAAGAAACAGGTCAGTGGATTTATTATAAAGCAGCATCCGGACATGGTACAGAAAGTCAATTATTATGATATTTTATTAAAGTTTTGTTCGGAACGTAATATTCCAGTGATAGAAATTTCGGAAGATGAGTATTATTGGGGTATTATAAAATATGTTATTCTGCAGATCTATGATGAAAATATCGCACGGTTGATTTATTTCAAATTGACACACGACAATATTTCTAACATGTTATTGGATGGAGAAGATTTTGAAGATCCAACTAAAAATATTTTGTTTCTATTGTCTTCCATGATTGATAATCCGGTAGCGTTATATTATAGTAACTTAACTTGCTGTGCGTCCACAACGCAGGATCTGTCTGATTTTGTATTTGAGAAAAATGTTGAGAAATATAAACCGGATATTGTTACCAGATTTGAATACAAAAAACAGAGAAAAGAGCATACGCAATATATTACAAAAATACATGTGTTAGGCCGAACAGAAATTTATTTGGTAGTCACGGAAGTGAATATGCCATTAACAATACTGGACTATATGGCATTGGAAAATGCTGTTATTACTTTACAGTATAGTTTTATGGAAACATATGCTAAAAATGAGATAGAAAAAAAATATCAACGAGATATTGAATATAGCTTGCTTAATGGTTTATTAACGGGCGATGAATTGAGTAAAGCTGCAAGAATGCTAAAATTGAAAGATACAGCTCAATATTGTGTGGTAAGTTTTCATACGATTTCAAGCAATAGCGAAGATTATTATACAAAAGAAGAATTAGAAGAAATCGGAGGGATAGAAGGCGAGATTCAGAGATTACTTCCGGATGAACATATTTACCGGAATCTGAATCAGATTGTGTGTATTCATGAAATTAAGCCTGGGGAAACACAAGCAGGGTTCCGGGAAGAAATGGAAAAATTATATCAGACAGTACAGAAGCAGATTTTTCACAGAAATAAGACAACGGATTTTCAGATTGGCATTGGAAGTATTGTTAATGGATATGGAGATTTGAAAAAATCTTTTAAGGATTCAAAGAAAATCATAGACTATATGGATATGCTCAGATATCTCTATGGTGATAAGAATATATCGGTAGCCGATTTTTCTAAGCTCGGTTTTTTCCAGATTTTTGAAAAAATCAAAAATCGTGATGAACTGATGGAATATGTGCCAGAGTCACTTGTGAAATTATATTGGTATGATAAAGAACATGATGGAGAACTGATTGAAACGTTGCAGGCGTATCTGGACTGTGATAAGAGTGCGAATAAAGCAGCTGAAAAACTCTACGTAAATTATCGTACTCTTTCAGGGCGATTGAAAAAAATAAAAGATATTTCCGGCATTGATTTCAAGAATTCTGCTGAGATGCTGGCTGTTAGAAATGGAATCGTTTTATTCAAAATGGCAGCAACACTGTAATTCAAAGAGAAACTATATCTCTATGGTATGGTTTCTTTTTTTGCGAAAAACCGATAACTACAAATTTTTTGTAGCAAAACGTGAAAATATCTTCCTATTCTCTGTATTATTTTTGCAAAAAATAAGTGCTATACTTTAACCGGTACATAAAAGAATACCTTGATTATCTAAGTTGATATGAAGCAGGAATGAAACATGAAAAAGAAACAGGTTGAGAAAGAACAGAATAATGAGAAACAGCTTCCCAGACAGGAAACGACACTGGGAGAAGATATCTTTCAACTGTTATTGAAGATTGTTCTTATCATTTTGGCAGTCATCCTTGTTTTTACATTTATGTACGGGATGGCGAGAATCAATGACGTATCTATGAAACCAGCAATAAAAGATGGTGATCTGGTCATGTATTATCGACTGGACAAGCGTTTTGTGTCCGGTGATATTGCAGTATTTAAGAAAGATGGCAGAACAACCACAGGCAGGGTCGTAGCAGTCGCAGGTGATACCGTAGATATAACAAAAGACGGTTTGATGATTAACGGTGCTACGCAGATTTCACAGGATATTTATTTTGACACCACACAGTTTCAAAATGGAGTTGACTTTCCAATCACTGTTGGTGAAGGTCAGATATTTGTACTGGGTGATAACAGACCGGAAGCGTCAGACAGCAGAATCTATGGCTGTATTAATATTAAAGACGTCAAAGGAAAAGCGATTGCGGTTATTCGGACCAGAGGATTCTAATTCCCTCCTCCGTTAATCAAATAAAAACAAACAATATTATTTACAAGGGAGGAATCATTATGAGCATGAACAAAATGTTCAAAAAAGTGCTCGCAGTTGTTGCTGCTGGTGCCATGACGATGGGAATGGCAATGCCAACATTTGCGGCAGAGGGGGGCAAGGTAACCGAAGCCTATGTTAGCAAAACGTATAACACAGAGGTTGGAAAAGCAGAGAAGTTTAGCTTTACTGCAACACAGGTTAAAGCAGGAACTGGGATTATTACAACGGCTGCTAACGTTACGATACCAGATATTTCATTTACAGCAGAGCAGACCGGAACAACAAAACAGAGAGTAAAAGTTAATTTTCCGACATTTACAGAGGCAGGTGAGTATGAATACACTGTGACAGAGACTCAGACAGCAGATCCTGCAGTAGCCGACGGGGAACATAAAAAAATGATCATGTCAAAGGCTGAGTATACAATGGATGTATATGTTACAGAGAATACAGAGGGCAATTTAGTAATTGATAATATTATCGTCAAAAAAATGAGAGATGATAAAGGCGATGATGCACAGGGTACAAAAGTAACAGATATCGGTGATACAGATACAAACGGATTCAACTTCACCAACACCTATGTACAGGAAGCTGGTACCGGTACAAACCCAACGACCCCAGATCCAGATTACACAAACTATGGTTCATTGAATGTATCTAAGACGATTGATGCTAATGGTGGAACAGCAGATACAGCTAAACAGTTTGACTTCACAGCAACCTTTAAATTCCCGGCAGGAACAGATGCAGCAACTCTTGGTGGTGTAAAAGGTAATGGAGCAACTATTAAAATCGGTCAGGATGGAACGTACTCATTCAAACTGAAAACAACAGAGAGTATGAAATTTACAGGTGTTCCGGTAGGAACTAAGATCGCAGTAACAGAGTCTGGAACACCGAACTATAAAGGAAGTGCAGCAGTTGTCATTAACGGTACAACACAGGATACTGTAACAGCAACCAAATATGGTGAAGCAATCACAGTATCTGAAAAATCTTTAGGACAGATGAAAAATACCGTTGACGTAACCAATACATACAACTATGTACCGACAACTGGTATCATCATGAACACTCTTCCATACGTTCTGATGATTGCACTTTGCGGTGTAGCACTGATCGCTTTTGTAGGCTTCAAACGTAGAAGATTACAGAAATAATAAAATATAGCAACCAGGAAAGGGGATGTGTGCGGCGTTGCTCCGCCGCATCCCTTTTTGTTAATTTTGCGAGCAAATTGGTCAGATGAACCAGTTTTGATAAATATAAAAGAAACAGAAATGGTGAAAGGAACTTGTACATATGCTTCGGATGAAGAAAGTGCTGAAAGGAATTATCAGAGGATTAGACCATATTGTAAATTTTATAGCATTATCACTGATTCTTGCAGCTATGTTTCTCTCCGGTTATATGCTGTGGGATTCCCATCAGGTATATCAGACTGCAGATGCAAAAAATTATGAAGCATATATTCCTACTGAAAAGAGTACGAAATCTTTTGAAGAATTACAGAAAATCAATCCGGATGTGATTGGATGGATACGAGTGAATGACACAAATATCAATTATCCATTGGTGCAGACGGACAATGATGATACTTATATGAATACAGATGCGGAAGGAAACTATTCCTTAAGCGGAGCAATCTTTTTACATTGTGCAAATAAGCCGGATTTTTCGGATTTTGATAATATTATATATGGCCACCATATGGAAAAACACATGATGTTTGGAGATATCGGTGAATTTACAAAAGAACAGTATTTCAACGAACATCCATATGGAAATCTGTTCTTTGACGGAAAAGATCATGGAATCGAATTCTATGCATTGATGCAGGTAGATGCCTATAATGAAACGATTTTCAATGTGTGTCTGGACACACCAGAAGCGAAACAGGAGTATCTGCAGGAAATCGAGAACAATGTTTTATATAAAAGAGATATGAATATAACGGAAGATGATCATCTGGTTTTGCTGACCACCTGTACATCGGATATGACAAATGGAAGAAATATCCTGGTGGGACGCTTAACAGATCAGATATATCCGGAAAAAGAAAAAGCCAAAAACGTAGGTACAGGAATTGATGAACTGAAAAATGCAGTAGGAAAAGTGCCAGTTATTGTATGGTTTATCCTGATTGTCCTTGTACTGATTCTGATAGCAAGACAGATAGAAAAGAAAAGAAACAAGAAGAAAGAAGGAGAGGGAGAAGCATGAGAACAACACGTTTGACAAAAATAGCCATGGTTATATTCCTGTCCATGATATTCTTTCTGGGTGTTCAAAGACCAGTACTGGCAGCTGACAGAAACACAACAGTGAAAATACCAGTGGAACAGATATTTGAAGTAAACAATTCTGCAGATGCTGACAAAACAGGCTCTTATGTTTTAATAGCAGATCAGATACAAAATCCAATGCCGGAGGGAAGCAATAGAAGAACATTTACCTGGAATATGAGTGGTAATTCTTCTACAGAGCTGATTATGAATGTCGGACAGGCAGGAGAATATCATTACAAGCTGTACCAGGCAACAGAGAATAAAGAAAATTATACATATGATTCAAAAACCTATGATGTAACGATTGAAGGATTCTTTGATTCCAATAATGAACTGATGGCGGTAACAGTGGTCAAAAATGAAAATGGAGATAAAGTATCGAAGGTTTCATTCAAAAACTCGTATACCGGTCAAACTGGTAAAAATCAAAACCCGGTTCCATCTTCCCCAAGATCAAAGGATATTATTCATAATGGTTCGCCGGTAAAGACAGGCGATGATAGTCCGGTTGCAGGCTATTTGTTCTTATTCTTTGGCTCAGTTATCTGCCTTTGCGGATTACTCATGGAGAAGCAGAAGAACAGGAAGGGAGATGCGAAAAATGAGGCATAAGAATTGGAAAACATATTTGAAAATAGCATGTTCCTGGCTTCTAATCTTTTCTATTTGTTTTATGAATCTGGAAACCGTAAGTGCATCAGAAGATGAAACATCAGTGGTTACAGAGCAGGAAGAAACACAAGATACAGAAGCATTTACAAGTGAGACAGATGCACAACAGACAGAAACCGAGCAAACTTCGGAGCAATTTACATCAGAAACAGAAACTGAGACATCGGCAGAAACTGAGGAACAGATTCCGGATAGCATAGAAGTGGAGAAGCTGGAGAAAGAAATACAGGAAGCAACTTCAAATGGTCAGGTACCGACCACAAAATTGGTGGAATATGTAGATGAATCCGGCAATGCGATTGAAGGAGCACCAGAGACCATTGAGCTTGGAAAAATATCAGATCATTCAGAGTTAAATATTTCTGACAAAGATTATGAATTTAAGAGTGCAAAAGTAAATGATGCAGACTGTTCCTTTATAGGAGTATATAAAGATACGGTTTATTGGAGTTCCGATAATATCAATGCCAATAAGTTTACAGATGGACAAAAACTGATTATGACTTATGCATTGAAAGAAAAGGAAAAAGAGTCAGAAACATCGGGGACAGAAGACCTGGAGCAAGAAACAGATACTACAGAAACTAAAGAATCAGAAACAGAAACATCGGAGAAGTCTTCCGAATTTGATATTGATTTCTATGTCATTATTGATGGAAACAAGGTAAAGCTTCAGCATAATGACATTACCGGCATTGCAACATGGAAAGACGGAAGAACTACCTACTATGGTGTTTCCATTGAGGACCTGCTCCTGATATATGAAGAATTTGGATTTGTGAAAAATGGTGAGAATCAGAATCCGGATGCAAATAATAAGTTTGTATCTGCATACCGGGGAAAAAGCGGGATAAAATACGGAAAAGTTTATACAGACACAGAATCCGGAAAGACATATGTTTCTTACAATTATGGACAGAATAAACAAGGGGAAGCGATAGATGTTTACTACCTTCCAAATGGAAAAGGCGGTGCATCTAATTTAAAAGATTCTGTAAAAAAGGACAACTCGTTTTATTCCGTAGAGGTAAAGGGAGAAGGGCAGGATCGGATTCGTTATGCATTAACAGGAACTGTAGTGGAAGAAGCTGTGGCTGACTTTAATCCACAATTGCCAGACCAGACAGACCAGATCGAATGGACCTGTATGGGAACAGACGATAAGGTGATAGATGGTATACGGGAATCGGGGAACCAGACGAGATTCGCAATTGGAAAAATCACACAGTCTTATGTGATCCAGAGAGCGGACCAGACATCCTTTGATATTCAGTTTTATATATATGCAGACAATGAGGTTCGAAAGCTGCCGGCTGATTCACTGAAAAAGGTGTATAAATGGAACCGTCAGGGCAGATGCTATTTATCTGTCAGTGATCTTGCTGAGATTTATAGAGAGTTCGGCTTGAATGCAGAGGAAACACAGTCCGGAAATTATTTTCCATATACAGTCCGTGGTGAGAAGACATTAGCACAGGCGACAGTGGTAACTTATAAAGGACAGCAATATGTATCTTATAACCTGGACAAGCAGGAAGCAACTGTACCAACAGACGTTTATTATATGCCAAAAGGAGCATCTGATGGCGAAAAAATTCCGGATAATTATTCAGACCAGATTAAGCAGAATAAGAACAGTTTCTATTCGGTTACAGTGATCAATCCAGATGGAAATCGAACTGTGAGTTACTATAAGAAAGATTCTGCGGTCACAATTTCCGTTGATCCAGGAGATACGAAGGAAAGCGACTGGCTTTGTGCCAGTGAGGATGAAAATGAAACAATTGCTCCGGTGAAACAGGGCGATAAACTAACCTTTTCTATTGGGAAGATAGAGCAACCATATACGGTTGCATGCAGCACTTTTGCACCAGCAACCTTGAACATTAAATTCTATACTTTTGTAAATAATGAGAGATATAATGTTCTAAACGAAGAAATTCCTGTTATAAAAGATACTACAACAAAGCCGGGAACAGTTTATTATTATATTTCTAATGATGAGTTAAAAAAGCATTTTGAAAAATTTCATTACGATGGTTCTATTCAAAATGGAGCAAAAGAGCGTTTTTATTATTCCAAGAGAGATTACGATACAATCCATAATGCAGGGAAATACACGATAGAAGGTCATGAATGTATTTATATAGGAAAGTCCGGAGAGCCGATGGATGTGTATTACCTGCCAGACGGACAGAATATAAGCACCATGAGTGCAAAGACCTTACTCGAACACGACGATGATAGATATAACGGTTTTTACAGTGTGACAGTACAGGATGACGATGGACAGGTTTACAGCCAAACAGCTTTGCGTGATCTTCCGGCAATTGATTTTGTTGCAAGAAAGTCAACACTTACAAGAACAGTTAGTACAAAGCCGCGTGTAGAAGAACAAACGCAGGATATAAACTGGGAATGCAGAGAGGAAGATGGTACTCTTTCAGCAGTTACATGGAGTAAAAATGAAGCAGAGCGTACCATGAGCTTTACTATTAAGCCAGATGATGCAGTACGTCCATATGTGATTGTTCCTGATAATACAGAAAAACCGGCAGCAACAAAAGAAGCAAATATCAGTTTTTATGTATTTATCGATGGACATTATAAGCTGATAAAGAACCTCAATGCTGAGCAGCATTACATAATCAAAGCAAACAGTGGCCGAGCCAGTCGTTATTATTTGCGAGCTAAACCAGATGATACGATTTCTAAAATTTACAGTGAGTTTGGTTTCACTCCGAGCAAGCTGGAGCCCGGCGCAGATCAGAAAGAGAAGATTCTGTTTGGTTATGCGACAGACAGCCGTGTGTTTGTACAGCACCCTTATAAGGACAACGATGGTACATGGTATATTCCTGTCCTGAAAAACGGGAAAGATGTATCTGTCTATTATTTCTCACAGCCAAACCCACTGAATCCAGATAGAATCGAAAATTATTTTGATCGTTTGACAGGACTTTCTTCTCAGGTTGGGCTGGCAGGAAGACATTTCAGTGTAGAGGGAAGTTTTCATCTGATTGAAGTGTTGGATCCACTGAACCTGACCAAAAGAGAGGCGATTAAGAGACAGTATGTAGGCCATGGGGAAGCATATACTGTGGAAGTACCAAAGAGGGCAAGTTTAGAAGGTGAGTATTATGGCAAGGAGATTGTCTGGAGTTGTACATCTAATGACAGGGACGAAAATGAGGTTCTTCCGGAACCGTCCGGAGATGATAAGGTAAAATTTGAAATTCCGAATGTTAACTCATCTTATGAGGTGATCGCAGACAAACCGCTGGAGTCTGGGGCAGTCAGGGTTATCTATAATACAACTCGTTATATGAAGAAACTTCCTAAGGAAGCTAAGTTGACCCCTCAGGTTGAGAATAAGACAAGACATACAGATGATTATGAGAATGAAATAGAAGCTGGAAAACATAACGTTAAGTCACCATATCCTCTGGTTTATGATCATGAAGATAATGACAGCAAAGAGTTGGAACAGTATGAATTCGATCATTGGGATTACAGAAACAAAGACGGAAAGTGGCAGGAATGCGGTGCAGGGGATTCTATTTCTGATCTTATAAATAATAATGCAAGACAGCCAATCACCCTCTATGCAGCGTGGCGTAAGGTGAGTAACCAAAATCGAAAACAGGTACAGTTTTATATCTGTAAGTCAGCGATGCCGGAAGATGGTTCGGTAGCATTACCAACCACGAATGTAGACGATTATACAAGTGCGGTTGCCGTGGCAAACTGTAATGTGAAGGCAAGTATATTGCATGATGTTCCAGTTCTTGGAAATAAGAATCCATCTACGTGGGAACAGTATGCGGATGGAAATAAGAGAGTGCAAGAACTTTTGCAGGGAACTAAACCAGATGAGGGATATATTGGAAATGGAGACTATATCTACAAGATAGATAGAATTCCTTCCGATGAAGAGGTATTCCAGACAATTCGTGAAAGCGGACGTATGATTCGTATCGGAGACAGGGAGATTCCGCCATCGAAATTAGATACCGAATTCTTCACCATTTATTGGTATTCTTTCAAAAGTGAAATGTCCGATGGGTGGCATATTGACGGACGTATTGTAGCAAAAAATGGTTACCTGACAGTAAAGAAAGATTTTGTCGGAATGCCGGAAGCAATAGAGAAAGTCAAGAAAGATTATTATATCCAGGTAGATATGGATGAAAAGCTTTTAGATGGAAAACCTCAGCCACCTGCATTTCATGAGCATATGAAACTTGTGCTTCCTTCAGAAGATAGCCAGAAACCGGATGCAGAAGCTCCGCAAGCGGAGGATGCTCCAATAGAAGTTGTAGGTACATGGACAGATGATACACATACAAGCTGTACGTGGATCGTTAAGGCGGACTCATTCTGGAAATACACATTAAAAGAGTACAACTATAAGCCAAAAGATTCGAATGTGAAATTTTCAGGTTGGTACAATGTTCGCAATTCTCATGAACAAGGAGATAATGTAAATTCATGGGAAGCATATCCAGAAAGTGGAATTCAATTCACAGGACGTGGAATTGGACGCGGTGGTGAGACTCTTACTATTGAATTGGAGAACCGTTATCAGAAAGAGGGAATACTCACACTGAACAAATTTGATGAGTCTACCGGACGGGGAATGGAGAAGATCAATTTTGCTGTCAGTAAGAACGGTGTTGAGGAGGAAACGGTAACAACTGATAAATACGGAATCGCACAACTTCACATTCCGTTACAAGATGAAAACAAACAGAACAGAACAGCAACTGAGACGTATTTGTTGCGAGAGACAAACTTACCGACGGGATATGTAGACACAGGAGATATACAGATCACAGTTGAGATTGCCAATGGAGCATTCAAAATCACTGATGCAAAACTGGTGGATAGGGAGGCTAACGAAAATCAGGAGGCTGTTAAGGCACCAGTTGATGGTAAGATAGACGGAAAATCTGTTCTGCTTCAGCGAGGAGATACCAGCCTTAATATCCGAAATTTTGCTAAAACAGGCACTCTGCATATCAAAAAGACATGGGAAAATCCAAATGATGCACTGACGGAAAAACAGGTGAAAATCAGATTGTATCAGAATGGAATTTCTACAGGACAGGAATTCTTGCTGAATGAAGAGAACGGATGGGAACACACAGTCGACAATGTTCCACTATTCCAGGACAGAAATCCGGTGGAATATAAGGTGGAAGAAATCGAGATAGGAAAGACACATTATTCTTCGGACTACGGGGATGGTTTCCTATATTATGAAGTTATTTATCCAGAGATTCAGTATTTCGATTCAAATGGACAACAAATATTCCCGAAGGATGAGAATGAGTTCAAGGATGTTTCCAAGATGGAACTGGAAGTGCAGAATCTGCATTTCAATCTTGCTGAACGAAGTTTCTTAAAGACGGATGATCTTCCAAGAAACCGACTTGCTGGTGCAGGTTTTCTGTTCTACAAAGTACCGTATGATGATGTTACGAAAGAATATGCGGATGATACAGGATATACAGTAGATTATGACAATACACAGAGCAAGGACGATATCGTTCTGAAAAAGGATGGAAAAACGTGTACGACGTATCGTTCCTTAGAAACAGATGAAAATGGAATGCTTCAATTACCGGAGGACTTTGAGAACGGACGATACTGGATGGTAGAATCTGTTACTCCAAACAAAAAGGACAAAGCAGATAAAACCAAAACACAGTATCAGGATAATTTTAATTTATATATGGTCGATGTAGAATCCGATATTTTATTCCTATATGAGAAATCACCGATGACAAATACCTGGAGAGCTGTTTCGGACAGACATATCGTCAATCATCCGCAAAAAGGCGGGGTGACGGTTGAGATTACAAAGGAAGTCACTGGTCCACTTGGAAACCGCAAGAAGCCATTTGATATGGAAATTCTCTATTGGGAAGATGGTCAAAAGCTGCGTAGCAAGACAATTAGAACTTCTTTGAAACATGGAGATAAAGTTACATTAAAAAATGTAGATATATCTTCGGATATCATAATAACAGAAACTGTTGATACATCAAAATACGCTGTTTCGATTTCTAAAAAAGAAGAGAATGATAAGTATTCAAATCCAGTGCAGGCAACATCGAATGGAAATACAGCTGTCATGAAACAGCGGATTGAGGCTGCACGAGGAGACGTGATTGAGTTAAAAATCACAAACGAAAACACACAATTAATACCGGAAACAGGGGTTCGTCTGGAAACAAGCAGGCATGTATGGTTACTATTTGCCATAAGTATTATCATGATTCTGTTTTTCAGAAGAAGACGGAAAATAAGATAAACACTGCTATGGAACAAAGCTTGCAAAAATACATCAGACATTTTACATGTTTGTTGCATTGGAATAAAAAAAATAAACCACTATAATAATGGTATGCTCCCCGTCAAGAGGACAATAAAAAATAATAAATTTTTGTATCGTCAGCCATGCTATGGCTGGCGATATTTTATGCTGCTTTTGTATATTGCTCATGATATTTCATTGGTGTCATTACATGCAGTTTCCTTTGAAGTCGTTGGTTGTTGTAGTAATCTATGTAATTAGCTATCGCAGTAATCAAAGAGCTTCTGTCATTAAAACGCTGTTTATAATACATTTCTCGTTTTAGAATTCCCCAAAACCCTTCCATTGGTCCATTGTCAATACAGTGGGCAACTCTAGACATACTCTGCTTCATATGATGTTTTTTTAATCTAGTATAAAACTGTGCGCTTGTATATTGAAAGCCTCGATCAGAATGAACTAATGGGTGTGCATCTGGCTCCTGACGAACAGCCTCATCAAACGTGTCCATAACTAATGGATTATCATTATGATCGCTGATTTTAAAGGAAACAATCCTTCTATCATATAAATCTAAAATAGCACTCAGATAAACTTTATGAACTTCTATTCCGTTGTAGTATTTAAATTCAGAAACATCTGTAAGCCACTTTTCATTCGGTTTTTCGGCGTGAAATTCACGGTGTAAATAGTTTTTTGCTATGTGATCAGGATTTCTGTCTCCTCTGGTACAACTCTTAGGTTTCCATTTAATATTTGATTTTATATCGTATTTCCTACAAATACGAAGTACTCGTTTATCATTCACATGAATTCCTTTATGTCCATCTAATTCATCACGAATCCTTCGGTATCCCATATCTGGATGCTGGTGATGAATCCTTTGGATTTCAGTGGATAGTCTTTCGTTTCGAAGTTCATTATTACTTTTCGGATATTTTCCCCAGCGGTAATACGCAGAACGTGTAACATTAAGATATTTACAAAGTCTATCTATGGGATAATGCTTAGTAGACGATAGTTTTTGGATGGCTTCATATTCGGCTAACCGATGGATTAAAGATAGCGACCCCTCCTTTCCAGTTCTCTGACTTTTTTTAACAGATCATTCTCCATTTGTAAGTCTAGATTTCTTCTTTCCAGTTCAGCTATCTTGTCACGTAGCTCTTCTTCAGGTGTTCTGCTTGGAAGAGAAGCTATACGACGTCCACGTCTGTCTTCCAGACCCGCTTGACCCATCTTTTCGTATCGTATTACCCAATTGCGAACTTGTTGATAGGAACAATCATATTTGAGTGCCATTGCACCATAATTCTTATCATTTGCAAGACAATCTGTTACTATTTTTAATCTCTCATCAAGTGTAGTGTTCTTTGCCTTTTTCATGTAAGCACCTCCAGTGGATGTTTTTAATATTCCACCAGAATTATACACCTTAATCCAATCGGAAAGCTGTCTGTGTGAACGAATTCCGTATTTTGTGCAAATATCCTGAAGAGATCCTTCTCCGTTAAGATAATCATTTATAGCAGATATTTTTAAATCTTTTGAATAAGATTTGTTTTTCGGTTGATTGAGTAATCCAGTTGGTCCATCATACTGATAAATAGAAATCCAATTTCGAATACTATGATGATCAACTCCCAATTCTTTTCCTGCTTGCTGTATGCCAATTTCTCCTGCAAGGTAGCGTTCGACTATTTTTACTTTTTCTACTGGTTCTATCTTACTCTTTCTGAACATGAAAATACCCCCATATAGGACTTTTATATTTCATTGTCCTATATGAGGGTAGCATATCATTTTGCAGTGCACTGGGCACTGTTTTACTGACAGTACTGATTCTT
>OIEE01000241.1_pt1 | contig 21453 bp, 17 predicted proteins | sample 1581701 | NCBI WGS metagenome assembly OIEE01 (sample SAMN01760976, study PRJEB22395) | human gut metagenome | reverse complement strand
CATCTGCCGCACCTCGCTCGCCGTATCGGCACTTAGAATTATGCGGTATTGCCTTATATTTTGTGTGGATTATGCGGGAACAAAAAACAGATTTTCAGGATTCTGTCTCTTTTTCTCTTTTGTTTACCTCTCTCTCGCTGGCTTCCACCATCGAGATCACGTTCAGCAGCACCAGCCGCACCACAGCGGGGTGCAGGCAGCTGTTGTTGATGGCGTTGATGACGGACTTTTGGAGTTCTTCAATTTTTGCGGTTGTGGTCATTTCATCACCCTTTCTGCCATCGGGGAGCCGGAATATTCCGGGCGCGGATAGCTTGTATCTTCGGTTCGCGTGCCGCCGCAGGCTGCCAGCGTAAGCGGGATGACCAATGCAAGCACCAACAGCAAAGCCAACGTGGCCAAAATCTGCATGAATTTCTGCATTAAATCTCCCTCCCGTTCACGCTCAAAGAACCGCATTCAATTCTGCCGGGGATTTCAAACTTGCTGGCATTGCAGTGGATGACCTTATCTACCTGGTCAATGGCAATGCCCACAAACTCGCTGGTGGCCCCGCCGGTGGAATAATCAAAGCTGGGGTCGCCGGTGGAGAACCAGCCTAAAAACGTGTAGCGGGAGTTATCGCCAATATAAGATTTGCCGTACCGGCTGCTTAACACACCGGTCAGGTTGTTTTCCCAGTACCAGCGGATGCGCCCCGTGTCAATGTCCACACGAGTGCCAGAATCTTTGCCCATACGAATCCAGGCATTGTCCAGGTCATAAGTGGTTGTGCGCGCCTTATTGTGAATCTGCCCGGTCGTAATGTTGCCGCCGTTGATGATTGTCTTGTCCTGGTTCCATGTGCTGAGGTCGGAAAATGTTACCACGCCGGATAGGTTGATCTGTGCGCTGGTGATCTCTGTTCCGCCCGCCGTCAGCTTGATGGTGCTGCTGGTTCCGCTTGTGCTGGCCGTCAGCTTAATTTCGTTCACCGTCTGCTTGATCTCGGTTTTTGTTTCGGTGGTAGTCAGGTAATCGCCGCTGCTGGCCGTCCACGCGGTAGGCGCGTTGCCCATCTGCACCATGGGGTGCATGATGGTCAGATCGTTGGTAACGGTGGCGTTATCGTTGGCTGTGCTTACAAACAGACCGTCTGCATAGCCGTCCGCGGTCGCCGTGAACGCCGCCCAGCGCAGCTTCCAGCCGTTGTCCAGCGCAATGTCCTGCTTCGCATTTTTGAATGCATTGCCGTAATAACTTTTTGTGCCGCTGCTGCTCTTGGTCTCGAACTGCAAAAACAGGCTGTCCGTGCCGGAGTTGAGCTTGTACAGTACGCTGGCGCAGTAGGTCATGCCCTTGGCAATCACCAGCGTTTTGTCCGCGCCAAAGTGGAAGCGGGTGTTCTGCGCCCTATTGGTCGCATGGACGGATTCGCCATCAATGGTGTAGCTGCCCTTTTTGCTCAGGTCATTGCCGCCTGCATCCAGGGTCGCATTGTTCCAGTCATCGGTGCCCGCGATAATATTGTTGCCGCCGGTGATCCGCTGCGTTACCGTCTGAGTAATGCTGTCGGCTTTCTGGTCAATCGCGGATACTGATTCTTTAACGGTTTTGAATTCCCGCTTTGTGCTGTCCAGGTCGTTTGAAATGGTTGTTGTCGTTTCTTCCAGGCTGCTGACTTTGGTGCTGATGCTGTCCGCCTTTTGGCTGATGCTGGAGACATCCTCTTTCAGGCTTTCCACCGTTGCGGTAGTGGCGTAATCCTGCAATTTGCTGTCAACGGCATCGTTGGCGGCGCTGGTGGTGGTGTCCTTTACGTTGGCCGTTACCGTTTCCGTCACTGACTTGGTGACTTCGGTCTTGATTTCGTTAGCGGTTTGCGAAAACAGGCTTTTTGCGCTTTCCTGTGTCAGATAGTCGCCGGAGCTGGCGTTCCACGCGGTGGGCGCGTTGCCGTATTGCAGCATGGGGTGCAGCAGCGAAAACTTGTTGGTGTAGTTGCCGGTACCAGCGTGGGTGGTACCACTGCCCATATCCACCAGCTTTAAGGTGGCGTTGTCCGGCGGCGTCCACAGGCCATACCGCAGTACCCAGCCGTCCGTCTGCTCAATCTCCAGCTGATCAGTTGGCTTAATGGTTGCCCAGCTCTGGCTGGTGGAGTACCCCGCCGTGTAAGCGATTTCCATACAGAACTCATCCGCACCAGAAACGGGTTTGTACATAACAGACAGGCACAATGTCACGCCTTTTGCCACATACGCACCCACCGTTGTCCAGCGAAAATATCGGTTGGAGTTGGTGTTGGCCATGGTCGCCCCGCCGGTTAGTTCATAGGTAATAGAACTGCCGTCGCCGGTATTGCCTTTCAGTTCAGCGTTCTTGAAGCTCTCACTGCCCAGGATCAGGTTGCCGCCGCCGGTGATTTTGGTGTCTTTTTTCACCTCAGAGGAAAGCCCGTCCACCGTTGCTTTCAGGTCGGTGTACTTGCCGGTCAGGTCGCTGGCCTTTACTTCCAGGCCGTCCACGCTGGTCTTGATCTCCAGCATTTTGCCGGTCAGGTTCTTGTAGCTCTGGCTGTTCACGGCGCTGGAGCTTTCCCGGCTGGCGCTGCCCACGCTTTCAAAGCTGGCATTGCCGGAGGAGATTGTGGCGCTCATCAGGTAGGTGTCGAATTCCCGCCCGCGTGCGTCCTTAACGTGCACGATCTGCCCGCAGGTAAGGCCGGAACCGCTGGGCACCGATACTTTGCACGGGGTATAGGTCACGCTTTTCAGCACGTTGTACAGGTTCTGGGCAACGGTTTTCAGGTTGGCTTCGGTGCCGGTTGTCAGCAGCAGGTTGCCCTGCACTGCATAGGTGTTGGTGGCGGTGGTGCTGTCAGGGTAGATGACCCCCACGTCACTGTCTGACTGCCGGATCTGGACTTTCTCAATGGCCTTGACCGCGTAGTCCTCGTAGCTCAGGCTGTCAGCATAATAGGCGGTGCTGTTGCTGGCACCGTCCGGGGTGATTTTAGCAGTGCTGCGCTTGTCTGTGTAGGTCAAGAATTGCAGCTTGCCGTCTGCATTCATGTGGGCGTAGCAGCCTGCCGCTTCCGCCGCCCAGGAGATAATCTGTCGGCAGGTTAAATCATCCGCATAGAATGCCTGCACGCTGTAGTTGCCGTTGATGGGCAGGCTGCTGCTGGCAAGCGCGACCCCTGCCCGCTGGCAGGCCAGCTGAACCAGCTGCCAGATAGTTTTGGGGAACTGCGCCTGATTGGCGTGCAGCCAACCGGAGAAGTCCGCATCCAGCTTGGACATGGTGTCGTAGGCCGTGACCTTGTAGCTGTTGCGCTTGGTGCGGGTGGGCTTTTCGGCATAGAAAACGCCCACCTTGGTGCGGCTCCCGGCATCGTCCTGCCGGTAGTACGTCAGGGCGTCCCCGGCAGTAATTTGCAGGCTGCCGTCCGGGTCCGCCCAGATTTCGGCTTCGATGTAGTCCGAGAACGCAGAGGCGATGGTGAACTCCTGCCCGGCGTTTACCGCAGTGTGCAGGGTGAGGCTTTTGACCGCGCTGCCAGGGGAGCCGCCCTTTAACTCGGTGCCGCTGGAGAGAGTGAGGATTGGTTGATACAAATACACACCTCCTTTGGTTTTAGTTAGGAGGTAGGAGTGAGGAGTTGGAAGGTGTGCGCGTGCGCGCACGGGTTGAAAATTGGGCCGCAATCCCGTAGGAGCGCACAGTGTGCGCCCGTCGCCCTGTGGCAAATCCTGTTATGGCATCTACCGCAAAGCCCCGGAACGGTCAAGACCGTTCCCTACAATGCCGGATCTTAGGCCCGTTTTAACTCCCAACTCCTACCTTCTAACTCTCAATCAGCATTCAATAATGTTAAATTTAAGGTTCTTCCACTGTTTCGTCTTGGCATTGTGCCAGGCGATGCCGTATTTGCTGCAGTAGCAGGTGGTGGTTTCGGTCTCGGTGGAAGAGCCGGCTTTGGGATGGGTGAACTGAAACGTTGCCTTGCCTGCAAACAGCCCGATGATGTACTTGTATTCGTCGTCCGTCAGGCAGCTGTAGGCGATGGGCCAGGTGGAAACCTTTTCCCGCACCACTTCGCGGTGCATGTACCCGGCTTCGTCGCGCCCGGAATCGCTGGAATCCAGGTCGGAATAACTCGGTTCAATGTCGCAGTCCGGTGCGTACAGGGATTTGCCATCAATCTGGAACAGATTGGTTAAGGTCACGTTACACACCTCCTGTGGCAATCAGCTGTTTGCGCTGCCAGCGCTGTACGGCGCGGCCTACGTCCTCGTCGGTCAGCTCAATGCCGTACACGGCGGAGAGGATCTCCCGCAGCACGGCCACGACGGCTTCAAAGCCCGCCATCTGGCCTGCCTGCAGGTCCTCCATGACCTCGGCCACAGCCTGCTTGATGGTATCCAGCGGGGCTTCCACGTTGGTGCCGTGGCTCTGGTCGCCCAGCACCGCCAAAAACTCCCGGTTCGCCGGGATGACCGCGCCCTGCGCCAGGTAGGGGATTTGCGGGGCGGTCAGGGTGCTGATATGAAACCCGACATGCCCGCCGCCGAATATGTCCGGCAGGTCGAACGACAACCCGTTCAGCGCGTTGATGACCGTGTTGATGCCGGTGACAACGGCGGAGATCATCCGATTGATGAAGCCGATGATGCCATTGACGGCGGTCTTGATGGCGTTTGTCATCTTATCCCAGACGGTGTTGACTGTGTTGCCGATGGCCTGCCAGGCAGCATCCCAGTTGCCGCGGAACACGGCGCTTAAAAAGTCTGCCAGCCCGCGCAGCACAACAACGGCCAGATCGATGGCATCCGCAATAGCCCCAACGGCCACGCCAACAACGTCCGCAATGGCGTTGAATACCTCAGCAAACGCGGGACCGAATGTGGCGATGATCCACTTGGCCACCGGGGCCAGCAGGTTGTTCCACAGGTCCAGCAGGCAGTTGGCAACGCTTGCCACCAGCAAAAGAATGTCGTCCCACAGGGGCTTGAGGTGGGAGGACCAGATGGTAGATAAAATCTGCATCAGGTTAGTAAGGATCGGCTGCAAAACGTTCTGCCACAGGGTGGTAAAAATGCCTTGCAGGTTTTCCAGCGCCAGGGCGGCACTCTGGGCAATGGGCTGGCCGTACTCGGCCCAGGTCAGCTGAACGCCGCCCAAAAGATCCTGCCAAACGGTCAGGGCAGCGGTTTTCATCTGCTGCCAGGCTGCATCCCACAGCGCGGCGGCGGGGGCAAGCACAGCCTGTAATGTAGCCCAGAAATTTTGCAGCTGCTGGTTTAATAGAGCCGGCGAACTTAACTGTGGCGGTTCGGCATCTGCGGCTTTGATTGTTGCAGCGCTGCTGCTTTTGCGGGTGGTGGAAGCCGCCGCAGCTCCGGCACTTTCGGCAAGGGAAGCCTGCAGCCGGTCCAGCTCATCAAATTCCGCAACGCTGCGTTTGGCGGCCTTGGCTGCTTTGGTGGTGCCACTGGCAAGTTTGGCCTGGGCTTTGGCAGCTTTGTTGGCGCTGACTGCTGCTGCGGCGGTCTGCTGCTCAAACTTTGCCACCGGCACGGCGGAGAACGCAGCGTTTACACTGCGGCTTATTTTTTTCAGGGCAGTGCGCAGGCCGTTCAGCGGCTGCTGCGCGGTGTGGGTAGTTGTTTGTGTAGACAGGGCAACCTGAAGGCTGCCTGCATAGGATTTTGGCAAAAGCATCTACCTCCTTATGGGGACTTAATTGGCCAACAGGCGCTGCAGCCGCTGGCGTTCCGCTATCTCTGCCGGATTCAGGCGGGGGCGCAGGTCAACCATGGCTTTGTTTTTGCGGTAGTAGTCCTGTTCCCACGGCTGCAATTTTTGGCCGTGGCGCAGCTTGCTGCGCACCCGCAGCAGGGTAGCCAGCTGGCCGTCCCCAATGCTGTTGAACCAGGCCATAAAGGTCCACCAGTGCAGATAAGGCAGGGCGCGCACTTCGCACCCGGCGGCTTTGTTGATGTCGGCGGCAATCAGCGGGGCGTCCTGTTCCCAGTCCAACAGCGGCGGGGTAGGGGAGCGGGGCAGCGTTTGCCCGCAGTTCAAAAAATCTGCCAGCTTCTGCATGGCCTCCGGATAGTCGCTGCGCGGCAGATCGCCCTCATAAAATAGGGCCAGGGCCACCCGCCAGCGGATGAATTCCGGCTCGCTGGCGTCGTTCAACCGATGCAGAATATCCAGAATATCGCGGTAATCCGAATGAATCGGATATGCTTTTCCGCCAACTTCCAGCCGGGTGGGCAGCCGCCAGCTGCTCATACCTGCACCCCGCGCGCGGCGCGCGCTGCCTGGGCTTGCTGCACGGCCAGCGTGGCTTTGGCATCCGCGCACTGGCGGGCACCGGCTTCCAGAATGGGCTGCAATGCCGCAAACAGATTGGTGATGACCCGCTCGCCGTTGCCGGCAACCGCCAGCAGATTGGTGCCGCCCAGCATGGCGTCAAAATCATTGCCGGGGCCAAATACTTCCGCCAGCAGCCCCTTGGCGCGCTGATCCGCCTGGGCCAGCAGCTGTATGGCATCGGTCCCAGTGGGGCTTTGCGCCTGCACCTGCTGTTCCAGCTCTTGCAGCTGATTTTGCAGGGTGCAAAAACGGCTGTAAACATTGGGGTCGCTGGGGTTAAAGCGCAGCACTCCGCCGCCGTGCTCCGGCCCGCCATTGACCGCGTATTCGCGCAGGCCGGTATCAATCGTAAGTTGTTCCATAAAGCCTCCTTTAATGTAACAGAAATCTGTAATCACAATAGCTAAAAAATGGTGAAGCGCTGCTGCACACTTCACGAAGAAAAAAGGTAAACAAGAGAATTTTGGTGTACCCTCTGCCAAGGGAACGCCAAACAAAACTTACAGCGGAAATACCGGAATCCTAGGGTGTATCTGAAAAGTCAAAAATAGCGAAAAACCTATCATTCCAGTATTCTGTAAAATTCTGGACCTTGTGGCTATCATAACGCAATATTACAGAAATGTCAACAATAAAATTCAGAAAACAGAAATTGCGATGAAATACCGGTACCGTAATACTCCACAAAAGCCCGCAAACATAAAAACTCTCCGCCGCACAGTGCAATGTTGTGGGCGGAGGGAGAGCCGTGTTTAGAGTGATTTGCTGCGTTAGAGCGCGGCAGCAAAACAAAAATGATGCAGACAAAAGTAAACGAGAGGAGATAAGCAGACCGGAAACATCCGGCACAACACAACAAAAAAGCTCCAGCGCCTTCTACCCTTATGGCGCTGGAGCGAACTTACTTGATTGGAGTCATAGCCTCATACCCGATTGTATTATTTTTCGGACCGTTTGCACATTTTCATGGCAACCTCATCCTTTAACTTTGATCGAATGTTTTTAAACCTGGTTTTCTTTGTTTTGCAAATCGGAAACGGGTTTCATTCGCTGTTGTTCGATGATTTTGCGTTTGCTTGAAATTTCTGATTCCCTTTGGTTCGTTATTTGCTGCCTGGAAACATTTTGCAAGGAAAACGATTCTTGGTGCATCTGTGGAACGGGGAAGTGAACTTCAATAACTTTGTGCAGGGTACCTGAATTTGATGCCAGAGGTTGATTCCTCATTGCTCTAGTACATCGGAGTTTCTCCTTTTGGGGGGCGGTGCGCTTGCACCAGCCAGATCAGGTGAAGCATTATTTGTTCGGCGGAGTTAGATCTTTCATAACAATCACCGGTGATTCTGGGTTTCTATTTACGCTTTTGCGTACCAGGTTTTGAACCTGTAATTTTCTATTTAGAATCCTGTCGTCAGTTCTTCATCTAATCTATGTAAACGCGGGGAACTTTTTCTGACGGGATTTCCTGAGCACTGCATTTTAAGCAAGCTACGAACCTTGCATCTTAACTTTTATATCTTTTACAGGTAATGACCTGCGGCTGTTAATGAGGTTCGTTTGCTTTCAGCAGGCCCAGGCCCGCCGGTGATGAATGGGATCTTTGAAATTAGCCATTGGACTTGAGCCTCCTTCCTTACGAATCCTGCCGGCTTTGCCATCTTACTTTCAAGTCCTTCGGTAGCCTCCCGGTCCCTGCTTTCCCGGAGTTCTTCAAGTGTTCCCATTTAGACCTCTTACTGGAAGCCTTTGCGAAATCTGCTTGAAGCTGTCGGGAAAACCGCCGTGCCTTGTTCCGATGCTATTGAAAGTGGCTTTTGCTTGGAGCTTTTAGCTCCTTATCTCCGGCTGTTTTCTTTCTGTGACTATACTATACAATACCCTAAGGAATTTGTCTATTCGCAGATATCCCAAACAAAATATGAATTATTCGTGCATGTTATGGATAGATATTGCCTTGACGAATGTGGTATAATAAATATGTTGGGTGTGCAAAAGCGTGGGCCTGTCGGTTGGCAGGCCCACGCTTTTTAGTTTGTATTGAAGAACCGTTAAAGTAATAGAGAAAAGAAGCGAAAAGAAGTCAGCCCCAGAAATCATCACAATAAGCATTTAGTAATCAGGCAGCCCTAATTCCTAATTTCTAATTCAACTCCTAACTCCTAACGAATTCACATGCTCTCCGGCACCGTAACCTTGAACATGGTCAGCACGTTGCGGATCACGCTGCGAACGGCCAGGCACAGGGCCATGCGGCACTGGCGAACGGCAGGGTCAGCTTCCAGAATGCGGCAGGCATTGTAGAAGCGGTGGAACGCCGTGGCAATGTCGATAACATAACGGGTAATGCGGGCCGGGTCATACTTTTCTGCTGCGGCAGCAATCTCAGCCGGGAAAGCGGAAAGCAGACGCAGCAGAGCCTGCTCGCTGGGGTCAGTCAGCAGGCTGGCATCCAGGGCATCGGCACCCTCAAAGGTCACACCGGCGGCTTCCAGCTTTTTCAGCACGGAGCAGATGCGGGCGTGGGCGTACTGGACATAGTAGACCGGGTTTTCGCTGTCGTTGCGCACAGCCAGGTCAAGGTCGAAATCCAGAGTGGAGGAGCTTTCGCGCTGGTTGAAGAAGAAACGTGCGGAATCAATGGGCACTTCGTCCAGCAGGTCGGTCAGGGTGATGGCCTTGCCGGTACGCTTGCTCATACGCACCGGTTTGCCGTCGCGCATCAGGTTGACCATCTGCATCAGCACAACATCCAACTTGGTGCCGTCCAGGCCAACGGCGTCCATGGCACCCTTCATGCGGGCTACATGGCCGTGATGGTCGGCACCCCAAATGTCGATGGCACGGTCAAAACCGCGCACGGCCAGCTTGTTGTAATGGTAGGCGATGTCGGCGGCAAAATAGGTGGGAATGCCGTTGGCGCGTACCAGAACTTCGTCTTTGGCTTCCTCTTCGCCGTCGGCGTTTTCGTCCTTCTTGCGGTTTACAACGCCGTACTTGGAAGCATACTGGGCGCTGCGGTACATGATGGCACCGTCCTCGGCCTTGTAGCAGGCACCCTTGTCCATCAAGATTTTGATGACATCATCCACAGCGCCGCTCTTGTGCAGGTCGCTTTCGTGGAACCAGACATCATAGGTGATGCGGTACTTGCCCAGGTCGCGCTGCAGCCCGGCAATGTTCTTGGGCAGGGCATCGGCAATCAGGGCATCTTTCAGCTCTTCAAAGTCCTTATCAACATAGGAATCGCCGTGAATTTCGGCAAACTCTTTGGCGCGAGCAATAATGTCAGCGCCCTGGTAGCATTCTTCCGGCAGGGGAACGGCCTCTTCGCCTTTGTACAGCTGCAGGTAGCGGATGGCCAGGCTCTTGCCGAACTTCTGGATCTGGTTGCCTGCATCGTTGATGTAGAACTCGCGGGTCACATCATAACCGGCCCAGTCCAGGCAGGCAGCCAGGCAGTCGCCCAGAGCACCGCCGCGGGCGTTGCCCATGTGCATGGGGCCGGTGGGGTTGGCGGAAACAAATTCAACGTTGTAGCGCTTGCCTGCACCGCCGTCCGTGCGGCCGTATTCCGGCTCAGTGGCAGCAGCCTGCAGCACGCTGGTAAACCAGTGGGCACCCAGGAACAGGTTGATGAAGCCGGGGCCTGCGATCTCTGCACGGTCGAACAGGCTGCCCTCCAGGTTCAGGTGGTCCACAATGGCCTGTGCAATCTGGCGCGGAGCCTTGTGGAACGCACGGGCACCGGCCATGGCGGCGTTGGATGCAATATCGCCGTTTTTGACATCGGCGGGAATCTCAACAATAAATTCCGGCAGCGGGGCTTCCGGAAGGGAACCGTCCGCCACAGCAGCATTCAGCGCGCCGGTCAGCAGCTCACGCGCCGTATCCAGCGCAGCCTTGCGGGGGTTATAGTATTTGTAATTCACGTTGTACCTCCAGTTTGGAAGTTAGGAGGGAGGAGTTAGGAGTTAGGAGTTTAAGGTGCGGCCTGCGCCGCAATTTTGAAAAACAGCCGCACAGCTGATCGTTAAAATTTGTGCGCGTCAGCGCACACCAAAAACTCCTAACTCCTACTTTCTACCTCCTAACTAAAAATTTATTCAACTTCAGTTTCCTGCTTTTTCAGCGGCTCTACTGTGATAAGCACGGAATTGCGGCTGATTAAGGTTTCGGCGCCGGAATCCAGCGTGTAGCTGAACTGCAGCTCGCCGCCATCCGGCAGCAGGTTGTGCTCAATCACATCAGCGGCCACGCCAAGGCTGATGGAACCGTACCCGGTTTCGTAATGGCACAGGTGGCGGATGCCTTTTTCAATAATCAGCTGGCTGGATGTTTTGCCAAAGCGGGTCATGCTGACCAGCCGGGCATCCTGGCTGACGCGCACCGTGGTGGTACATCCGGCGTAACCGGTGGCTTCGGTTTCAGCATACACGATGTAGTAGCTGTTGCCGCGCTGCACAAAGTTGCCGCGGGTCATCAGCTCCACGGTGTCGTTTTCGCCGTTCTGCTCCATGGTGCCTTTGATGGTGATGAGGTAATTTTCTTCAACAGGTTTTGCCATAATAGTTTAATTCCTTAATACGTTTCAATGGCGATCTGTTCCACCGGGCCGCCCGCTTCGCTGCCCATGAACAGCCGCTCCTGCTTGGCAAAGCCGTCCGGGGTATCGCTGACAAAAAAGCGGGTGGTGCCGCCGGTGCTGCGCCCGCTGGAAATCCCAAGGTCATCCAGCGCGGTGGCGGTAGCAATGGCGGTCAGCTTGCCGGGGTCAATCAGCGTTACGCTGTCGCCCACAAAATCGCCGATCATTTTTTTCAGCAGCGGGTAGTGGGTGCAGCCAAGGATCAGGGTGTCAATGCCGGAATCCCGCACGGGGGTCAGGTATTCCTCAATCATCAGCTGGGTCACTTTGTCGCCGTTCACATAACCGTTTTCAACCAGCGGTACAAACAGGGGGCAGGCGCGGGCAAAAATCTGAACCCCCGGTACCAGATCTTTCAGCTGGGTGGCATAAGAATCGCTGCGGATGGTGGCCGCTGTGCCGATCACGCCGATGCGTTTGTTTTTGGTGGCGGCAGCAGCTGCGCGGGCTGCCGCACCGATCACGCCGGTGTAGGGTACCGGCAGCTGGGCAGCTTCCCCCGAAGGATAGGTGGACGATACTGTGCCGCAGGCCGCCATAATGAACTTGACATTCTGGGAAAGCAGGAACCGGATATCCTGCTGGGCGTACCGCACGATCACATCGTGCCCGCGGGAACCGTAAGGCACGCGGCCGGTATCGCCAAAATACACAATATCTTCGCCCGGCAGCAGGCGGCGCAGCTGGCGCACGGCGGTCAGCCCGCCAAGGCCACTGTCAAATACGCCGATGGGACGAGTATCCATCAGTAAGCACCTCGCTTTTTGCTCAGTGCAAGGCCGATTAGCTTATCAACCAGGGCGGCAAAGCTGTAGCCCTCGTTTTCCATCAGCTTGGGGTACATGCTGATGGGGGTAAAGCCCGGCAGGGTGTTCAGCTCATTGCAAAGCACGCGTCCTGTGCCGTGCTCTACAAAGAAATCGCACCGGGCAAGACCAGCGCAGCCCAAAGCCAGGTAAGCGCGGGCGGCCAGCGTTTTGACTTCGTCCAGCTTCTGGTCCGGCAGGTGGGCGGGAATCACCGTCTGGGATATACCGTTTTTATACTTGTCGTCATAGGTATAAAACTCTGCGCCGGCCAAAATCTCGCCGGGGCGGGTGGTGCGCACTTCCTGCGGGTTATCCGGGTTGCCAATGGCGGCACATTCCACTTCCTGCCCATCAATAAACTCTTCAAACACCACTTTGTCATCTTCCCGCAGGGCGGTATCAATGGCGGTGTTCAGCTCTTCACGGTTGTGGGCCTTGGTGATGCCCACGCTGGAACCCGCATTGGCCGGTTTGACAAAGATCGGGTAGGGCAGGCGGTTTTCCACGCGGGTCAACAGGGTGCTGCGCTGGGTTTCCGCTTCGGCTCGGACGGCGCTGCACCAGTGGCAGTGGGGCACATGATAGGCGTCCATGATGGTATTGGCAACGGCTTTGTCCATGCAGGCAGCGGATGCCAGAACGCCGCAGCCCACATAGGGGATGGCAGCCAGCTCCAGCAGGCCCTGAATCGTGCCGTCCTCGCCGTTTTTGCCGTGCAGGATGGGGGCGACCACATCCACCGGCAGCAGTTCATAGCCGTTGGCGCTGTGCACCAGCAGGCCATGGTCGCTGCGGTCCGGGCTGAGCACGCAGGGCACGCAGGAAGCATCCTGCTCCCAGCTGCCGCTGCGCATGCCCTCGGTAGAGCCGCTGTATTTCAGCCAGCGGCCCTGTTTGGTAATGCCCACCAGAATCACTTCATATCGGTCCGGCATGGTGGCAAGGGCATCCGCCCATGCCGCAGCCGAAACACAGCTGACCTCATGCTCGCTTGAACAGCTGCCAAACAGCAGGGCCACGCGGATCTTGTTTGCTTGTTGTTTCATATTGTCAGGTATGCTCCCTTTTTGTTTTCGGCCGGTTCCGGGGCCGTTTGCCGCCGGAACCTGGCTGTATGGCATAACACTACACTTTAATACTATATCATATTTATGCGGTTTATGCCAGTGGTTATCCGCTATTTCCGGGATTTTTTGCGCAAAACAAAATCCCCGCAGCCCGCCGGTGCAAAACCGGGGCCGCGGGGGATAAGATACGATACTTTAAGCCGGATTTTCCACAATTTTTAAGGCAACACCGCACAATTCCCGCCTTACGGCTTAAGCACCGCTCCGGCAGCTGCGGCACTTAGAATTATGCGGTATTGCCTTTACCATTTACAACAAACGCTGCAAATTACCTGTAGGAGGCGATGCTCGCCATCGTCCCACCCGCCGGGTCCTGCCATAGCTCCCGCCGCCAAAACTCGCAAATCTCTTTCCCCCTCTCATCTACGCGCCTTATTGTAAACCTCAACCCGCCCTCTCCGTTGACATTTCATTTTTTCCCGCGGTATACTATACCTCAGTTTGCGCAAACTTTTTGGGGAAAGGCGGTCACGGCATGTCAGTCAAAGCACAGGTCCTCAGCGCGCTGGACGCAGCGCGCGGGCGGTATATCTCCGGGCAGGAACTTGCCGACCAGCTCGGCGTCAGCCGGGCCGCCATCTGGAAAGCCGTCACTGCCCTGCGTGCGGACGGCACCCCCATTGAAGCCATTACCAACCGCGGCTATGCTCTGCCCCACGGGGCAGACCTGCTGAACGCGGACGCCATCACAGCGCTGCTGGCCCCTGCCGTTGCGCAGGCGGTACAGATCACTGTGGTGGACCGCCTGCCCGGCACCAATGCGGCGCTGCGCACCCAGGCCACCAACGGCGCGCCGGAGGGCCTTGTGCTGATTGCCCAGGCCCAGTCCGCTGGGCGCGGGCGGCGCGGGCACAGCTTCTTCTCCCCGCCGGGCGGGCTGTACCTGAGCATTTTGCTGCGGCCGGCATTCAGCACCCGCCAGTCCCCGCAGATCACCGCATTGGCCGCAGTTGCCGCTGCCCGTGCAGCGGAGCAGCTGTGCGGCACGCCCATCCAGATCAAATGGGTGAACGACCTGTGGAAGCACGGCAAAAAGGTCTGCGGTATTCTGACCGAAGCCGCCGTAGACCTGGAATCCGGCATGCTGGATTATGCCGTGCTGGGGCTTGGTTTCAACCTGGTTCAGCCGTCCGGCGGCTGGCCCAAGGAGCTTGCCGCGGTGGCGGGTTCTCTGTTTGATTCTGCTCCCGCCCCCGGTGCCCGCGCGGCACTGGCGGCAGCGTTTTTGAACGAGTTCTGGGCGCTGTACCACACCGGCCTGCGCGGCAGCTGGCTGGATGATTACCGCCGCCGCCAGGCCCTGACAGGCCGCCATGTGACCCTGGTCCCCAACGGCAGCGAACCGCGCGGGGCTACGGTGCTTGGCATTGACGATGACTGCCGCCTGCTGGTGCGCTGTGATGGCGACCTTGCCCCCACAGCATTCGGCAGTGATGAGATCCGCGTGATTCCAGAGTTGGGCGCACTTGCCTGACGTTCCGGCATTGCATATTAAGGTGTATCTGAAAACAAAGAAAATGACGGATATTTCGCAAACACAAGCAGGATGGTAAGGCAAAGAGCCTTGGAATCCTTTGTGGATTCCAAGGCTTTTTAACGCAAAATCCCACTGCGTTTGTAGAATAGACGATATTTTCGACGTTTCAGGTACACCCTAACATAAAAAGAAAAGCAACGACAAACATAACGTTTAATCGTTGCTTTTCTTGGTGCGCTGGAAGGGACTCGAACCCCCGGCCTTCTGATTCGTAGTCAGACACTCTATCCAGCTGAGCTACCAGCGCATCTTATTCAGTTCACAGGCGGTTGGCGGAGCGCCTAACCTCAAGTGCTCATTTATTATAGCATACGGCAGCGGAAAGTCAAGGATTTTTTTTGATTTTTCTAAAGAAAATTGGTTTTGAACGATAGAACGATAAACTATTTTGCAACGAGCCGCACATGGGCGTTGCGGTGCAAAAGGGTGCCGGGCAGGGGATCCTGCGCGGTGATGGTGCCCTCGGTCAGATTGGAGGGGGTCAGAGTGGGCAGCAGCTCCACAATGGCAAGGCGGCGGCGCGCTTCGGCGACCGACATGCCCAGCAGGGACGGCACCTGGCGGAACGGGTCTGGTACGGCACGGGCAACGGTAAGGGTAATACAGTCCCCGGCTTCCAGTGCGGTGCCGGCGGCAGGAGATTGCAGAATAACGGTATCGGCCTGCAGGGTGGGATCGTTGCGGATATAATCGACGGAAACGGTAAAACCGGCGTCCCGCAGGGTCTGGATGGCATCGGAACGGTTCTGGCTTTTCAAATCCGGTACGGTGATGGTGTTTGGCCCTTTGCTGACGGACAGTATGAGTTTTTGCCCCTGTTTGACGGTGCTGCCCGCGGTGGGCTTTTGGGCGATGACGATGCCTTCCGCTTGGGCAGAGTAGCGGGTATCCCACACGATGGAAAGCTGGGCGGCGCTCTGTTCAACCTGGGCCTGCTGCCAGTCCATGCCAGACAAATCGGGGACGATGACTTCCCGCCGGATGGAAAACATGGGGTTGGTGCTTTGGGACAAAATGACAGTGATGGCAATGCCAGCTGCCACAACAGAAAGCAGCGCCAGGCAGGCGAGAACCCGCAGCGGGGTAAGGAAAAGTGAATGGTGAGAAGCAGGCATGGAGGTTACCTCGCTTAATACAGTTTATAAAAGATACATATTGTATAAATGATAATAAAAATACATATGGCAAACAAGAAGAATCCGGCGGAGAACAGGCAGGACCTTTTACAGATAGGAATCTTGTCTCTTTGGGTTCAGTATAGCACGCGGAATATGGGGTTGCCAAGTGCGAAGAGAAAATCAGACAAAACGCAAATAGGTTTGTTCATCGGGGGTGAGGTGTTTCATTTTGGCGGGGACTATGATATAATAAAAACAAAAATATCTACGGCAATACCGCATAATTCTAAGTGCCGCAGCCGCCGGAGCGGCACTTAGAATTATGCGGTATTGCCCAAAGTAAAAATACAAAACAAGGCGGGAACCATATGAAAATTGCAGTTGCGGGTACAGGCTATGTGGGTCTGTCAATTTCGTGCCTGATTGCACAGCACCACACGGTTTGTGCGGTGGATCTGATCAAAAGCAAGGTAGACAGCATCAACAACAGGAAGTCCCCCATTCAGGATGAATACATTGAAAAATACTTGGCGGAAAAGGACCTGGATCTGACCGCCACGCTGGACGGGGAAACGGCTTACCGCGATGCGGATTTTGTTGTGATTGCGGCGCCGACCAATTATGACAGCAAGACCCAGCACTTTGATACCTCTGCGGTGGAATCTGTCATCGACCTGGTCATGAAGGTGAACCCCAATGCGGTTATGGTAATCAAATCTACCATTCCGGTTGGCTACACGGAGCAGATCCGCAAGAAAACCGGCAGTAAGAACATTATGTTCAGCCCGGAGTTTTTGCGGGAAAGCAAAGCGCTGTATGACAACCTGTACCCTTCCCGCATTATTGTGGGCACCGACCCCAACGACCCGCATCTGGTAGAAGCAGCCCATACATTTGCCGGGCTTTTGCAGGAGGGGGCCATCAAGCAGGATGTGGATACCCTGTACATGGGCTTTACCGAAGCCGAGGCGGTCAAGCTGTTTGCCAATACCTATCTGGCGCTGCGCGTGGCCTATTTTAACGAACTGGATACTTATGCCGAAAGCAAGGGCCTGAACACCAGAGATATCATTGATGGCGTTTGCCTGGATCCGCGCATTGGCAGCCATTACAACAACCCCAGCTTTGGTTACGGTGGCTACTGCTTGCCCAAAGATACGAAGCAGCTGCTGGCCAATTATGCCGATGTACCGGAAAATCTGATTGGTGCAATCGTGGAAAGCAACCGCACCCGCAAGGATTTTATTGCGGACCGTGTGCTGCGCATGGCCGGGTACTATGATTACGGTGAGGAGTGCGACTATAATGCCGCACAGGAAAAGCCGGTGACCATCGGGGTATACCGCCTGACGATGAAGAGCAACAGCGATAACTTCCGCCAGAGCTCCATCCAGGGCGTGATGAAGCGCGTAAAGGCAAAGGGGGCAACGGTGATCATCTATGAGCCGACGCTGAACGATGGGGAAACGTTCTTTGGCAGCAAAGTGGTGAACGACCTGGAACAGTTCAAGGCAATGTCCCAGGCAATCATTGCCAACCGGTACGACAGCGTGCTGGACGATGTGAAAGAAAAGGTATACACCCGCGACATTTTCCGCCGGGACTAAAAAGCAATAAACAAGACATGGGGCATTGCAAAGCGCATGCCCCATATTTTAACGAGGAAACAAAATGATAGGGTTGGGAACGATCATCAACGTGGATGCAGAAAAAACGCGGCAGTATTATCAGGCCATGGGGCCGGGGGAACTTTGCAGCTGCAATGACTGCAAAAATTATTGTGCACGGGTCAAAGCAGCCTACCCGGCGGCAGCGGAATACCTGGCGGGGCTTGGTGTGGAGATTGAAAAGCCGCTGGAAACATCCCCACTGGAACCCGGTGCGGACGGAATGATGGAATACCGCGCCTGCCAATATGTTGTGCTGGGCAGCTGCGAGGAAAACTACCGCCATACAGTTGGCGGGGTGGAAGTGTGCAAGGCAAGGTTTTACCCTGAAACGGGTGTGAAAGAGGAACATTTTGTGCTGGAACTTTCGCCAATCCGGCTGAAAGGGTGGCAGGAATAGGAGAGCTGGGGCTGCGAACCGCTGAGTTATAAATGGCAGAAAGAACAGGAGGAGCAGGCAATGAATATCACGGTATATCTTGGCGCAAAAGAGGGCAATGACCCGGCGCTGAAACGGGCAGTGCAGGAACTGGGGCAGTGGATTGGCCAAAGCGGGAACGCGCTGGTGTATGGCGGCTCCAAAACCGGGCTGATGGGCGAAATTGCCAAAAGCGTTCTGGATGCGGGCGGAACCGTGACCGGCGTGGAGACCACCCTGTTTATGCAGGATGACCTGCAATATGACGGTCTGACGGAGTTGATCGTGACGGAAACCATCACCGAGCGCAAGACCGAGATGATCAGGCGGGGCGATGCGTTTATTGCGTTCCCCGGCGGAACGGGTACGCTGGAGGAGATCGCCGAAGTCATGTCCAAGGTATCGCTCAAGCAGCTGGATGCTCCCTGCATTTTGTACAACCTGAATGGCTATTATAACGGTCTGAAAACCCTGCTGGATCATATGATCGAAACCGGGCTTTCGACAAAAGAGCGGCAGGAAGGAATCTGGTTTGCGGAGAACCTGGAGCAGATCAAGCAGATTCTGAAAGCATAAAACCGCCGAAATATCACCGTACGCCGCACAGCACTTGACAATACCGCTGCGGCGGGGTAATATATTGATACCAAATGCAGTGCGGGGGAGTTCCGCGGGCAGACGTTCTTTCCAGAGAGCCGGGGCAGCTGAAAACCGGCAGGGCGTGCCCGGCGGTTTGTCGCCCCCAAGCAGGGCAGGCGAACCGCCGTGTGCGCAGTAATCTGCTTCGTTTCGCCCCCGTTACCGGGCGGTCAAGTGGCTTACCTTTATATAAAGCATATATAAAACGGCAGGCAATTTGGGTGGTACCGCGGTACTGAACATGTTTTGGAACATCGTCAGGCCGTCCCATGTTTACAACATCATGGGGCGGCCTGATTTTTTATTTCCGTCCCGCACATCAAGGAGGGCCATCATGGCAAAAGAACTCGCCAAGCAGTATGATCCCAAAGGCACAGAGGATCGAATTTACCAGGAATGGTGCGATAAGGGCTATTTCCACACCCAGATCGACCGCAGCAAAAAGCCGTTCACCATCGTAATGCCGCCGCCGAATGTTACCGGCCAGCTGCACATGGGCCACGCCATGGACGAAACCTGGCAGGATATCCTGACCCGCTACAAGCGCATGCAGGGCTATGCCGCTTTGTGGGTGCCGGGCACCGACCATGCTTCCATTGCCACCGAAGCCAAGGTGGTTGCCGCCATGCGCGAGGAGGGCCTGACCAAAGAAATGTTGGGCCGCGATGGCTTTTTGGAGCGCGCCTGGGCATGGAAAAACACTTATGGCAGCCGCATTGTCAGCCAGCTGAAAAAGCTGGGCTGCTCCTGCGACTGGCAGCGTGAGCGCTTTACCATGGACGAGGGCTGCTCCGACGCCGTGAAAGAAGTGTTTGTGCGCCTGTATGATAAGGGCCTGATCTACCGCGGCAACCGCATGGTGAACTGGTGCCCCCACTGCAACACTTCCATCTCTGACGCCGAAGTGGAATACGAGGAGAAGGACGGTAGTTTCTGGCACCTGCTGTACCCGGTCAAGGAGACCGGTGAGATGCTGGAACTGGCCACCACCCGCCCCGAAACCATGCTGGGCGATACCGCCGTTGCCATCAACGGCGAGGACCCGCGCTATACCCACTTGCACGGCTGCCATGTCATTTTGCCGCTGCTGAACAAAGAGATTCCCATCGTGTGCGATGAGCACGCCGATATGGAAAAAGGCACCGGCGTTGTGAAGATCACCCCCGCCCATGACCCCAACGACTTTGAGGTCGGCAAGCGCCATGACCTGCCCATCATCCGCGTGCTGACCTATGACGGCCACATGACCGGCGCTGATGATAAGGCTGCCGCCGATGCCCTGAAAGCCAGTGGCCATGCTTCCGCCGATGAGCCGGACGTGCTGGACTGCGGCAAGTATGCCGGCATGACCGCCGCCGAAGCCCGCAAGGCCATTGTGGCAGACCTGCAGGAAGCCGGCTACCTGAAAGAGATCGAGCCGCTGAAGCATGAGGTCGGCACCTGCTACCGCTGCCATACCGTGATTGAACCCATGGTGTCTAAGCAGTGGTTCGTCAAGATGGAACCCCTGGCCAAGCCCGCCATTGAGAGCGTGGAAAAGGGCGAGATCAAGTTTGTGCCGGACCGCTTTACCAAGAACTACCTGAACTGGATGCGCGGCAGCCGCGACTGGTGCATCAGCCGCCAGCTGTGGTGGGGCCACCAGATCCCGGCATGGTACTGCGCTGACTGCGGTGCAGCCACCGTTGCCAAGTCTGCCCCCGCAGCCTGCCCGCACTGCGGCAGCACCAACCTGACCCAGGACCCCGATACCCTGGATACCTGGTTCAGCTCTGCTTTGTGGCCGTTCAGCACCCTGGGCTGGCCGAATGAGAACGCCGAGGATTACAACTACTTCTACCCCACCAACACGTTGGTGACCGGTTATGATATCATCGGCTTCTGGGTTTCCCGCATGATCTTCTCCGGCCTGGCCTACACCGGCAAGGCACCGTTTGACACCGTGCTGATCCACGGCATTGTGCGTGACAGCCAGGGCCGCAAGATGTCCAAATCTCTGGGCAACGGCATTGACCCGCTGAAAGTTATTGACGAGTACGGCGCCGATGCCCTGCGCATGATGCTGATGGTGGGTTCTACCGCCGGCAACGATATGCGCTACAGCGATGAGAAAGTGACAGCAAGCCGCAACTTTGCCAACAAGCTGTGGAATGCTTCCCGCTTTGTGCAGATGAACCTGCCGGAGGACTTTGAACCGGGCATGCCCGCCGAAGAACTGCTGGATATGAGCGATAAGTGGGTGCTTTCCGAACTGGCACGCACCGCCGCCGAAGTGACCGCCAACCTGGATAAGTACGAGCTGGGCCTGGCTGCCGAAAAGGTGGAAAACTTTATCTGGGATATCTACTGCGACTGGTATATCGAAATCTGCAAGTCCCGCCTGAACGGCGAGGACGCCCAGCAGGCAGACACCGCCCGCAAGGTGCTGGTGTGGGTGCTGGATAAGGCGCTCAAGCTGCTGCATCCCTTTATGCCGTTCATCACCGAGGAGATTTACCAGGCATTGCCCGGCAGCGCCGAGACCATCATGACCCAGGAATGGCCGGACGCCGGCAAGATGACCGCCTGGCCGCAGGAATGTGCCGACTTTGAGGTGCTGATGGACTACATCAAGGCAGTGCGCACCATCCGCAATGATATGAACGTGCACCCGGCCAAAAAGACCAGCATGACCATCGAGACTGCCAACCCGGCAGCCTTCCAGAAAGGCGGCGCTTACCTGGCACGCTTTGCCTTTGCAACGGATGTTGCCCTGACCGAAAAGTACACCGGCACCACCGATGGCGTTGTGACCGTTGTTACCCCGGCCGCCCGCGGCTTTATCCCCATGATGGAGCTGATCGACCGCGAAAAGGAACTCAAGCGCCTGCATAAGGAGCTGGAAAAGGCCGAGAAAGAAGCCAATATGTTCCGCAACCAGCTGAACAACCCCAAGTTCGTGGAGCGCGCCCCCGAAAAGCTGGTCAACGAAACCCGCACCAAGCTCGCCGCCAGCGAAGATAAAATCGCCAACATCAACCAGTCTATCCTGGCATTGGGCTGATAAGCGATAGCGCCGTTCACATTATAATAAGGGCAACACCGCACAATTCCCGCCTAGCGGCTTAAGCACCGCTTCGGCGGCTGC
>OIEE01000240.1_pt1 | contig 21528 bp, 20 predicted proteins | sample 1581701 | NCBI WGS metagenome assembly OIEE01 (sample SAMN01760976, study PRJEB22395) | human gut metagenome | reverse complement strand
ATCTGTCCAACTGCAGAAATGTGCGGATCGCCGGTCTGAATTTACAGAATTCCCAATTTTTTGTGGGTTGCACCCATGCAGAGAATAACAGATTTTGTCTTGACCTCACTGTCGGAACATTCAAGGATAAAACCGTCATAATTTTTTCTTATGCCGACAAGGGATTGTCTGACAAAATTTGCGCCGAATGACTTTGCGTGTGAATAAAAGTGCTGAATGAGGTCAAAGCCTGCAATATCGCTGAAGCCTGTGTAGTTTTCAACCGCATCCGTGAGGGCAATTGAACTGCCCTCGGGTGATGACGGATCAAGCACAATGCAGTCAAGTCCGCTCCGAGAGGCATAGAGTGCCGCAGTAAGTCCTGCCGCACCTCCGCCGACAATTACAAGGTCATACAAAACTCTCACCCGTTTTTTCGGAGATTTCGGAGATTATCCGTTCTTCGGTCTGAACCCCCGACATACGCAAAATTTCGTTGCCGTCTTTAAAGAGCAAAAGTGCAGGAATTCCCGATACACCGTAGCATTCTGTCAATTCGGGATTTTCGTCAACATTGACCTTGACGGTTTCAAAATACGCTTTGTACTTGTCACCGATTTCTTCTATTACAGGCGAAAGCATTCTGCACGGTGAACACCATTCGGCATAAAAATCGGTAAGCACCGGCTTTGATGATTTTATTAAACTTTCAAATTCATTTTTCCGTATGTTTTGAATCACAATATCACTCCGTAAATCGTTTTTACTATTGTTCCCGAATTAAGGGTAATTATTATATCTTTGTCTGCACATTCAAATTATGTGTAACGGCAAACCGATTTTATTGTAAAAAGGCGAAAAAAGTCCCCTCGAAAAATCGAGAGGACTTTAAATTTTTTAATTTTCGCAAATTGCAATAGCAACAAATATTTTTGACAATTTTTGTATTGATTTATTTTAAGGCAAATGTCATTCAAAATACAAATTTCTCAAAGCCGAAATTTCTTTGGCATAACCGTCAAGCTCGTTCGGGGTTTCAAGGAAAAACGGAAGATTTCGCAAATTTTCATTATTTATAATTTTTCCGAACGCATCAATTCCGATATAGCCCTCGCCTATTTTCTGATGTCTGTCCTTGTGGTTGCCGATAGGATTCATACTGTCATTAAGATGAATTGCCTTGAGTCTTTCAAGCCCGATTACACGGTCAAATTCTTCAAGAACTCCGTCAAGATTATTCACAATGTCATAACCGGCGTCAAAAACATGGCAAGTATCAAGGCAGACGCCGATTTTATCGTTTCGCTCCACACGGTCGATAATCATACGCAGTTCTTCAAAGGTTCTGCCGACCTCCGTGCCTTTGCCCGCCATCGTTTCAAGCAATACCGTGGTTGTCATATCATCGAACATTGCAGTATTCAACGCTGTGCCGATTTGCTCAACCGCAGCTTTAACGCCCTGTCCCGTGTGACTGCCGGGGTGAAAGTTGTAAAGATTATTCGGGAGATATTCAATTCGTTTCAAATCATCCGTAAGCGTGTTCAGAGCAAATTCACGGGTTTCGGGTTTTGCCGAACAGAGGTTCATTGTGTATGGTGCATGGGCAAGAATTTTTGTAAAATTATTTTCCGTCATAAGTTTTATAAGTGCATTGACATCTTCGATATCAATTTTTCTTGCAGATCCGCCACGAGGGTTGCGTGTAAAAAATTGAAATGTGTTTGCTCCGATTGAAAGTGCATCTCTGCCGATTGCGTAAAAACCTTTTGATATTGAAAGATGAGAACCGATATTAAGCATATTTTCTCCTTTTGCGTTAATTTATTTGCAGTAAGCAGTTTATCGTAAAGAAAAAAGCCTTTCTGTCAAAAGACAAAAAGGCTTTAGTTGGTCGGGATGACAAGACTTGAACTTGCGACTCCACGCCCCCCAGACGTGTGCGCTACCAAACTGCGCTACATCCCGTTGCAACATTAATATTTTAACAAACACTGCGAGCGTTGTCAAGATGTTTTAAAAACTTTTTGAATATTTTTGCACCATGAGTTAAAAAAGCAAAACGGACACTGCCGATTGACAGTGTCCGAAAAATGCTTAATCAAAGATTAATTCGTTAAAATCAGTCTTCTTTCTTCTTTCTTGCAAGGAACATAACGCCTGCTGCTGAAACCATAAGACCTGCCATTACGAAAACGATAGTTGTTTCAACACCTGACTTAACTGCACCTGTGCTTGAAGAACCTGAACCTGATGAGCCTGAACCGTTGCTGCCTGAGCCTGAGCCAGAACCAGAACCTGAACCGCCGTTGTTAGAGCCGTTGCCTGCTGCCTTGTTACCTGTCTTCTTAGCGTTGCCAAGCTGATCCTTGTCAACCTTTTTACCACCTTTTGTAGGATCTGTGCAACCTGAGAGAATCTTCTCAACTGCAGGAGCAATCGTATCCTTATCAGGGTTGTTTGTAGCGTTGAGTCTATCTGTTACAGCACCCATAACATCTACAGGGCTAACCTTGAGTTTGTTAATAAGATCCTGTGTAAGACTTGTCTTAGCGTCATCATTGTAGTAAGCGACGAGGTATGTAGCCAGCAATGTTACATCTGATTCGCCCTCAGGGAAAGCAGAACCGATGATGTTACCTGTTGATGTAATCTTCTTTTCAGGACCGCAGTCTGAGTTGTTTTCCCACTTAGCTTCGTTTGCCTTCTTTTCTGAATCCTCGGGGTTTTCAAGCTGATTACCTGTGCAATAAAGTGTGTCGCCGATGCAGTTACCGTTCATAATAGCGTTGTATGACTGCATACCTGTGTTAGCACTGAAGACTACACAGTAAACTCTTCCGTCTGACTTAGAGATTGTGTTACCTGTCTTTGAAAGATCATATGTAGCGATACCTGTTGAAGAATCGTACTTACATTTTTCTTTCTTTGACTGCCATGCCGGCCAATCGCCTGAACCGTCAGCCTTCCAAACGTGACAGAATACTGACTTAACATTATTCCAGCCTGACTTCTTAACATCAAACTTAATAACATTGCCTGCTTCAACTTCTGAAGAAGCGTCAGCTGAAACCTCTGATGAACCGTCGGCTGAAACCTCGCCTGACTGATCTGCTGCAGCAACAGCAGCGTCATCCTCTGCTTCTGCAGCGCTAGCTGTGATGGCAGCTGAACTGCACATTACTGCTGCTGCAAGAAAAAGACCTGCAATTTTCTTGAACATTTTTAATCTCCTCCTAAAATTGTTCATAAATATCCAAGATAGATTTTCATATCTTAGTATTGCTTATTATACTATAAAAATAACAAAACTGCAATAGTTTTGATTTAAAACCGTTTTTGTTAATTGCACAAGATTTTATGTAACCGTTTGGCTATTTTCCACAATTCAACCGGCAAGTAAGCCATAAATACACATTAAACGATTATTTTAACATTGCATAAACAGTTTCTTTTACGCTGTCAAGAGCATCTGAAATCTTCTCAGGCTGTTTAGCGCCTGCCATAGCCATATCTGGCTTTCCGCCTCCGTTGCCTCCGGCCTTCTGAGCAACAGCCTTTATGATTTTGCCTGCATTTGCACCGAGAGCAAGAGCCTCTTTACCGCAGGCTGCGGCAAATGTCACCTTGCCGTCATTTTCAGTTGCAAGAACACATACGCACTTCGGGGCAAAATCTCTTGCCTTTTCGCACATTGTGCGAAGAATGTCGGCATTAGCCTTGTCAATTCTGCCTGTTACCACTCTTACACCGTTTTCCTCCGTTGTGCCTGCAAAAAGCTGACCGATCTGAGCAACGGCAAGCTTTGAATTAAGCTCGTTGATTTCTCTCTGCTGTTCCTTGATAAGCTGTTCAGCCTTCTGAACACCCTCAACAACTGCCTTTGGATTTGCAATTTTGAGTAATGAGCAAACATCCATAATAACAGCGCTCATACCGTTGATGTACTTGAGAACGCCCATACCTGTGAGAGCCTCAATTCTTCTTACACCTGCGGCAACCGAGCCCTCCTGTCTGATTCTGAAAAGACCGAGGTTTGCAGTATTCTTTACATGTGTACCGCCACAGAATTCAACAGAGAAGTCGCCTGCGCTTACAACACGGACAACATCGCCGTACTTTTCACCGAAGAGTGCCATTGCGCCGAGCTTTTTAGCCTCTTCAATAGGCATTTCCTGTGTCGTAACTGGGATTGCCTCAAGAATCTTTTTATTCACAAGATTCTGAACCTCAATAAGTTCCTTTGCCGTGAGAGCCTCAAAGTGAGTAAAGTCAAAACGGAAGTAATCGTCTGAAACAAGCTGACCTGCCTGCTGAACATGGTTGCCGAGAACCTCACGGAGAGCCGACTGAAGAAGGTGAGCCGCTGTGTGGTTTCTTGTGATATCCGCACGGCGCTCTTCATCAACAGCAGTTGAAACCTCTGCACCTACATTGATGCTGCCGCTCTTTACTGTACAAGCGTGAAGGTAAATTGTGCCTGACGGATTCTTTGTTGTGTTGTCAACATCAGCTGAAAAACTGCCAGACTCCATAACACCTGTGTCGCCAACCTGACCGCCGCCTTCTCCGTAGAACGGAGTTTTGTCGAGAACGATGATAGCATTTTCGCCCTCACCGATACTGTCAACTCTCACACCGTCCTTAACGATTGCAAGAACCTTTGAAGTTGACTTGAGGTCTGTGTAACCTACGAATTCTGTATTTGCAACATCCGAAAGGTCTGTTGTGTCAGAAATCCAAGCGTCTGCACCGGCGTTCTTTCTTGCGTCACGGGAACGCTTTTTCTGCTCCTTCATAAGCTCACGGAAACGCTCAACATCAACCTTGATGCCTTTTTCCGAAAGAATTTCTTTTGTAAGGTCAATCGGGAAACCGTAGGTATCGTTAAGCTTAAATGCGTCCTCACCGCTGAGAACCTTAACATCTTCGCTGTCCATAATGCCGTTGAGCATCTTAAAGCCCTGATCAATTGTCTTGGCAAAGCTTTCTTCCTCAACCTTGATAACCTTTGTGATGAACTCCTGCTTTTCCTTGAGTTCGGGATAAGCTGTGAGATTTTCCTTGATAACCGTATCGCAAACCTTATAGAGGAAAGGCTCGTTGTAACCGAGAAGTCTGCCGTGACGAGCCGCCCTTCTGAGCAAACGGCGAAGTACATAGCCCTTGCCCTCGTTTGACGGAAGAACACCGTCACCGATCATAAATGTTGTACTGCGGATATGGTCTGTGATAACACGGAGCGAAACATCGCTCTTTTCATTTTTGCCGTACTCAACACCTGTAATCTGTGAGATGTGTTTCATAATGTTCTGAATTGTGTCAACGAGGAAAAGGTTATCAACACCCTGCATAACACAGGCAAGTCTTTCAAGGCCCATACCTGTATCAATGTTCGGATGTTCAAGAGGAGTGTAGTTACCTTTGCCGTCACTCTCAAACTGAGTAAATACAAGGTTCCAAACCTCAACAAAACGGTCACATTCACAGCCTACATGACAGTCGGGTCTGCCGCAGCCCTTTTCGTCGCCACGGTCAAAGTAGATTTCGGAGCACGGACCGCAGGGGCCTGAACCGTGTTCCCAGAAGTTATCTTCCTTGCCGAGTCTTACCATATGTGACGGATCAACGCCGACTTCTTTTGTCCAAATGTCAAAAGCCTCGTCATCGTCCTCATAAATTGAAACATAGAGCTTTTCGGGCGGCATCTCAAGAACCTTTGTAAAGAATTCCCATGCCCATGCTGTAGCCTCGTGCTTAAAATAGTCGCCGAATGAGAAGTTACCAAGCATTTCAAAGAATGTACCGTGACGGGCTGTGATGCCGACACGCTCAATGTCGGGAGTACGGATACATTTCTGACAGGTTGTAACACGCTTGCGAGGAGGTGTTACCTCACCTGTAAAATATTTTTTCATAGGAGCCATACCGCTGTTGATAAGCAGAAGGCTGTTGTCGTCCTTTGGAACAAGCGAAAAGCTGGGGAGTCTTAAACAACCCTTTGATTCAAAGAATTCAAGGAACTTTTCTCTTAATTCGTTAAGTCCTGTCCACTTCATAAAAAATCTCTCCTTATACAAATTCACAGGGGAATACAATATTCGTTCAAATTTGTTTAAAGTATGCAACCGAGCAAAATAAAAAATCCCATTGTATAAAAATACAATGGGACAGGAATATCCTGCGGTACCACCCAAATTGACGCCAAGCGTCCGCTTTGAGTAATCGTCATAAGATTACATTTCCTTAACGCAGAAATACGCTGTGCTTAATCACACAGAGCTCAGGGGCAGCGCACCGAAACTTCACATAAAAGCCTTGCACCAAAACGGCTTTCTCTCTGAAATGCTGACATCTCGGTTAATCCCGTCACAGCCGAATATTGTAATTCAATTTCAATACATAGATTATAGAACTGTTTCTTTGTGTTGTCAATAGCAAAATTCGGGATTAATCACGCTTTTTTCTGATAACCGAGCCTGACGGAACGGGAGCGTTGCATTTCATTGTAAGTCTTTGCATCGGATGCGGCGCACTTTCAACGGGCATACCCTCGTCGGTTGTAAGTGATTCACACTTGATTTCAAACGGTACTCCGCTTGGCGGAAGTACATCAAGTGTGTCGCCCACATAGAATTTGTTGCGCTGAGTGATCACTGCGGTTGTGTCGTCAACAAGCTCTTCACACAATGCAACATTGTCATAATGACGGATATATCCTCCGTTGCCCGTAACCTGACCGGGTTCTCTGCCGAAGTAGAAGCCTGTGTTGTACTCACGGTGGCTGATTTTTTCAAGTTCTTCCCTTATCCACGGTTTGAGAACATAATCGTCACCCTCTGCAAAATAATCGTCAACAGCGTGACGGTAAGCGTTTGTTGTAACAGCGACATAGTAAGCCGACTTTGCTCTGCCCTCAATCTTAAAGCTTGAAATACCTGCCTTTACAAGCTCGGGGATATGCTCAATCATACAGAGATCTCTTGAATTGTAGAGATATGTGCCGTCACCTGTTTCTTCAACAGGAAAATACTGTCCCTGACGGTTTTCTTCGTAAAGATGATACTTCCAGCGACACGGCTGAGCGCAGTCGCCGTGGTTCGCATCTCTGCCTGTCATATAGCTTGAAATAAGGCATCTGCCTGAAAATGAAACACACATTGCACCGTGTACAAAGCATTCAATTTCAAGCTCTTTCGGAACTTTTGCACGCATTTCGGCAATTTCATCAAGCGGAATTTCTCTTGCAAGCACAACCCTTGACGCACCCATATTGTAAAGCACATTTGCCGCCGCATAGTTTGTTACTCCCGCCTGAGTCGAAATGTGGCGCTGAACCTTTGGCGCATACTTTTTAGCCGCCTCAAAAACACCGAGGTCGGCAATTATGAACGCATCGACTCCGCAAGCCTGAGCATTCTCCATAAATTCCTGAAGATGAGGAATTTCATTATTGCGTGGAAGTGTGTTGCAGGTCACATGGATTCTTGCACCCTTTGCGTGGGCAAGGTCACAAGCCTTTTTGAGCTGATCGTTATCAAAATTCTGCGGAGCGGAACGCATTCCGAACATTTTTCCTGCAAGAAAAACTGCATCTGCACCAAAGTTTAAAGCGGATTTAAGGCAATCCATATCACCTGCCGGTGACAAAATTTCGGGTTTTTCAAAATTAGTTATCATAGCTTTCAATATACTCCAGATTTGCGTTTTGCTGTTCAAGTGTTGATGCGTAATAAGCCTGTCCCTTGCTGTCATGACAGAAGAAGTAATAATCCGAGCTGTTCGGATTGAGAGCGGCAATTATCGCATCCATACCGGGGTTGCAGATAGGACCGTAAGGAAGTCCCTTCCTGTCATATGTATCATATCTGCTCTTGTAGGTGCTTCTGTCATTTTCGGGAACATCCTCAAGGCTTCTGTACGGATAGAACTTTGTTGAATCAAGACCGAGGCTTGACACGCCGAGACTGCTGTCGGCTGTAAGACGGTTGTGGAGGATTGAAGAAATGTAGTACATATCCTCTTTGTCAGCCGCCTCTGCCTGAATGATAGATGCGATTGTCATAACCTGATCAAGCGAATACTTTGTGTCGCTCTCTTCAACCATTTTCAAAACTGTTGTTTTCTTTGAATATCCGTCAACAGTCTGCTTTTCGTTAATCTTTGTTTCGTAGTTGTTGAGAAATTTGTAGATTACGGATTCTGCATTTTCGTTTCTGTAGAATTCGTAGGTATCGGGATAGAGATAGCCCTCAAGCTTGTAGTAACGCTTGTCCGCATTTGTTTCAGCCTTGATAAAGTCAAAGTCGCTGTCAAACTTTTCGGAATTGCAAAGCGAAAGAAACTCGTCCCTGTCGCCCAAAGCACCGTTCTTTTTGAGAGTGTTGGCAATTTCAAGAACGCTTTCACCCTCGGTAATTGTAACGGAAACCGTGTCGGTTCTGTTGTTGCTACTCGAAAGGAAGTTGATGATTGCCTCGTAGTCCATATTTCTGCGAATTTCATATGTACCCTGAGTAAAATCATCGGCAGACTTTGTGACATTGACAAATAGCTTGAAATATGACGGCTCACCGATTACTTTATTGTCAACAAGTACCTTTGTAACATCGTCAACTGTCGGATTTTCGGGGATTTCAATTTTCACGGTTGAGGAATCGGTTCTGTTCACGGCAAGCAAATCGTTCATGCCTGTTATCATATATACAGCCGCCATTGCTCCGACAATTAAAACCGAGATAATCCAGATAAAGCGGAAGGTTCTGCGATTATACTTGTTCTTTGCTTTAAGAGCCTTTTTTTCTTCCTTTTTCTTCTGCTTTAAAACCTGCTTTGATTCACGGGCCATTTGCTTTTTGACATCCTGACCGCTGTATGAATTAAGGTTTGACGGTTCATCCTCAGACTTGACGAAATTATCGTCCTCATACTCGCTTTCATCAATATTAAGTTTAAAGTTTTCGGCTCTTCTGCGACGCTGAGCGTTAAGCTCCTGTTCGCTCATATTAAAATTATCAGGGTTCATAATGTATCATTCCTTTACAAACTCGTTATTTGTTCGGTTGGTATATTTTTCGGTAATCACGGCGTCAACGGGGCGGTCGAACACTCCCGAGGGCAGAGTATGCTCTATACATTTGGAGTAGCAAAGCCCAACGCTTGTTCCCGAAAAATTCTGTAAAAATCTGTCGTAGTAGCCCTTGCCGAATCCAAGGCGGAATCCCTGCATATCAAAGCAAAGTCCCGGAACAAGGCAGAGTCCGTGTGAGAAATCCTCGTACTTTTCGCAAACCTCGGGGTTTGGTTCCATGATTGAAAACGCACCCTTTTCAAGCTGAGAAAGTGAATTTACGAGGTAAAAATCCATTTCGCCGAAATTATTTTTACACTTTGGCAAAGCAAGCCTTTTGCCGTCTTTCAGCGTTGTTTCAAGAATAAGCGAGGTGTCAACCTCAATCGGTGATGAAACAAAGGCAAAAAGCACATCACAGTTTTTGTATTCCTCACTTGCCAGAAAAGCGTTCTGCAAAGCGAGGTCAAGCTGTTGCTTTTTTTCGGGAGGACAGCTTTTTCGGATTTTTTTATGTTTTGCACGGAGCTGACTTTTCAACTCACGAACATTTTTTACAGGCATTGCATATCACCGATAACCTTGTCGGCGGCATCCTTTGATACTGCGAGAGAAACAATTGCGTGACCGAATTCAATTGCACAGCCTGCGCCCTTTGCGGTAATAATATTGCCGTCCGTTACGGTGTGAGTGCCTGTATAGTCTGCACCCTTGAGTTCCTTTTCAAAGCCCGGAAAACAGGTTGCCTTTTTGCCGTCAAGGATTCCGAGATGACCGAGAATTGACGGAGCGGCACAGATTGCGGCAACGATTTTGCCGTTTTCACAGCTATACTTAACAGCCTCAAGAACCTTTTCGTTTGCCTCAAGATTGAGAGTTCCGGGCATACCGCCGGGGAGTACAACACCCTGAACATCGTCAAGGTCGATATTGTCAATTGTGATATCGGCTTTTACAGGCACACCGTGTGAGCTTGTAACACATTCGCCTGTTACACCGACTGTTTTAACATCAAGCTTTGCCCTGCGCATTACATCAACGGGGGCAAGCGCCTCTGTTTCTTCAAAGCCTTCTGCAAGAAATACATAGAACATAGTAAACTTCCTTTCAGGAAAGAGTAATCCCGATATAGACATCGTCGGGAATTTTATGGTTTTTGTCGAGTGATTTAATCATTCCGCATTTTTGTGATTGGCAGTTTTCAAAAAAAGCGTTATCGGATTTACCCGTAAATACAAACCTTTCTGATTTTGTATTTTCAAGCAAAAGTGCGGAAAGTTCGTTTATATTTTCATAAGCCGAGTAAAAAACATCGGCAGTATTTTCGTTTTCATCAAATACGGCAAAGCAGTCATTCTTATTGATTACCTTTGAGCCGTAAATCTCATAATAGGACTTTGCAAATTCAAAAAAATTCTCATTATATATGAAAGAATTTTCTTTTGAACAGCCGATATTCAAGCCCTTCTCTGCAAAACTTTCAAGCGTTTGCCTTGAAATTTCACGGCTTTTTACGGTGCAGCTCGGAGCATATCCGAGCTTTGCGTAAAAGCCATACAAGCCGTCATTTGCAGGAAAAAGCAGAGAATAGACATCACCGTTATTCTTTGCATCATCAAGTGCAAAATCAATCAGCCTTGACATTATCCCGTTGCCACGGAAAGATTTATCGGTTGACGCACCGCAAAGATAATGCGATTTTTCGCCGTTGAGCGTACCTTTTACAAGGTAAAGAGCCGAAACAATTCTATCGTCAACAACGGCACAGCAACCGTCAAAAAGATCGCTGTCAAAAATCAGGTTGACGGCAGTTACATACTCGTCAAAACACGATAGCCACAGCTTTTTTAGGCTTTCGGTATCGGATTTTTCGGTTTTGCGAAATATCGTTTTCATCGGTTTTTCGGTTTTGCATTCCAGCGGTCGAGGATAATAACGGGATTGTATGAAAGTTTAGACTTTTTGAGTCCCTCAAGCCCCATATCTTCCTCACGGTTTATATACTCATACTGCGTAAGAGTTTTGGCAAATTCGTTGTTGATTACGGCATAAACACCGTCATATTCACGAAGTGCCTTTTCAAAGTTGATGTCATACACCTTGGGTGAAATTTCACTTCCGAGAGTCATGGCAACGGGCTTTGAGTCAACATACAGTACAGCGCCCTTGACATTATATTCGTCTTTGAGATCGCACATTTCCCTGATTGCCATAATTTCGCTTGAAGCTTCGGGATCGGTGTCATTTTCCGCACACCACAGTTTTGCAACCGTTAATGCATCGGGAATGTTTGAATCCGACAGAGTTTCAAAACGGGTATCAGTGTAGGTTCTGTAAAATTTTGAAATGTGGTTACGCTTTGCGTGAAACCTTTTGCCCGCAAGGGTTGCAAGGTCACGGGAAGTGTAGATGTAATCCTGATTTTCGGGTGAACGGACATAATCAAATTTGTCGGGAAACATTGTTTCAAGCATTGCACGATTGCCGTTTGTCAGCATAACAATTTGCAAATTGCCGTTTCTCTCCTCGGCATCTTTGAAAACCTCTTCAAGCGCACCCTTTATATTTTTGCCTGTAGGCATACAGTAACCCCAGACGGACTCGTCGGGATTACAATACACCTTGACAATTGTATCATCATAAAAAGCAAATTTAATATTGTATTCGTTTCGCCAAAGATAAGCGTTCAAAAGGTTGGTATCGCAACCCATGCACTCATCATAATCGTAGTATCTTTTAAGTTCGTTTATGTCACTTTGCTCAATTTTTTTAAAGCTCAGCATAAATTTCAGCCGCTACCCTCTCTATCTCTTCCGATATTTTTTCTATACTCTTAATCTCTCCGTTTTCACAGCAATTAACAACCTTCCAACCGCATTTTTTAGCGGCATAAACTGCACTTTTTCGACAGTCAAGAAGGAAACGGAGGTTTTTCTCATGCAAATCTTTCTTGCTGTTGTCACCGCCGTAGCGTTTTTCCATAAGCTTCTGCGAAACCTCGGGTTCAACATCAAGGTAGATTACAAGATCGGGTTTCGGAATCCCGAGCTTTTCGTATTCAAAATCGTTCAGCCAATCAATAAAGCTGTTCCACTCCTCTTTCGGGAGTTTTGACATCTGATAAATTATATTTGAAGTCACATAGCGGTCGCTTAAAATCACACCGCCGTTGTCACATTCCTTTTTCCAAAACTGAAGATAGCTTGCAACACGGTCAACCGCATAAAATGCACTCGCCGCATAGGCATTGACATCATCGGGCTTGTCACCGAATTCGCCGTCAAGATACATCTTCACGGGAGCGGCGGCAGGACTTTCATAATTTGGAAATTCAAGCTTTGTGACCTTTTTGCCTAGAGCGGAAATTTTTTCGCACAAAATTTTCGTCTGCGTAGCTTTTCCGCTGCCGTCAAGTCCCTCAATAACAATAATTTTGCTTTTCATATATGTACCTTACTTTTCTCTGCCGTATTTCTGACGCATTTCCTTTTGCTTTCCGCAACACATATTGCCCTCGGGGCATGGTCCGAACAAGCATGACGGGCCGCAGTTTTTGAAAAGGTGCGGAGCAACCTCAAGACATTGCAAAAGCATCTGTTCGGCAACCTCACGAATTTCCCACTGCGCTCTGTTGCAGCAACGGTGTGCAAAAAAGTTCTGCAAGCTTCTTGCATTGAAAGTGCAGACAATTTTTGTTGTCGATGCATTCGGAAGAATAAATCTTGCGTCCTCGTTGGCTTTCTTGATGAAAGCATTGCAGGATTTTTTGTCATCAGCCTTGTAAGCATTGATAATTTCTTCATCCGTTCCGCTGTACTTATCGGGACATTTCTCGTTGATGTAACCGACAGCAAGCGCATCTCTGATTTCCTTGTAAGCGTCAGCCTCAACCTTGAGAGCCTTTTCATAGGCGGCAAGAGCCTTTTCGTTCTTTGCAATCTCGGGCGGAGTTACAAAGTCAAACCTTGTGCCGTCAACATAGCGCTGTGACTGTTGACTGTAGGATGCAATTCTGTGGCGGACAAGCTGGTGTGAGCAGGCTCTTGAAATGCCCTCAATGCCGAATGTAAAATATGCGTGTTCAGTCGGACTTGCATGGCCGAGGCTTGCAAGCATATCAATAAATGAAGAAGTTTTTTCCTCGTCAAGACCTTCTCTTATATCTTCAATCCCTGACGGTGAGTAGCAAAGCTTTGCCGCCATCGCAACCGTCTGTTCAGGGTTAGGTGTGTGTGTAAGGAGCGTTACCTTTATTGCCATTTTTAGTTTTCATCTCCCATTTTCGATAAAGTTATTCACAATTTCCGATATTCGGATTTATTATAACATTATTATTCAGTCTTTTCAATGGTAAAAACGAGCAAAAATCCCGACAGCACAAAACCTGTCGGGATTTTTTCTTTACACTAATTATATCAAAAAGCACTGTACCATTATCCACCCTTTCCTTTACAAAACCATTTGTTATGATTATTTAATTTAGCCATGACCAAAAAACGGTCGGATAGACGAACTACCCGACCGTAAATTTTACTTTTCAATTTTCAGATTTTTAATTAAAGATTAATCAAAAATCACTTTTCATAGATATTGAGCAAAAGAGCCTTGATGTCATAGAGTTTCTTTGAGAGGTCAACATAATAGTTATGCGGATTTTCAAAACGCTTAACCTCGTCCCAGAGAAGGTCAATCTGCTCACGGCAATAGGTTGCGATTTCCTCAATTGACGGTGACTCATACACGCACTTGCCGTTCTTGAAGATTGGCACAAGAAGTTCCTTTGCGGTGTAGTTATCAAGCATTTTTGTTTTCCAAACTGCATTCGGATCGAAAATTGTTCTCGGCTTTGAATCGTCAACAACCTCATCATAAATGCAAAGCTCATCGGCAATAGCCTTACCGCTGTCCTTGTCAAAATAGCGGTAAACCTTTTTGAAGTGCGGATTTGTAATCTTGGTTGTATTTTCGCTGACCTTGATTTTCGGCACAATTTCACCGCCGTCATTTTCAACGGCAACAAGCTTATAAACACCGCCGAATACAGGCGAACTTGATGAAGTGATAAGTCTTTCACCAACACCGAATGTGTCAACCTGAGCGCCCTGCATCATAAGGTCACGAATAAGGTACTCGTCAAGAGCGTTTGACGCAGTAATTGTACATTCAGTAAGACCTGCGTCATCAAGCATTTTTCTTGCTTTCTTTGAAAGATAGGAAATATCGCCTGAATCAAGGCGGATTGCACACTTGGTCTTACCCTGCGGAAGAAGAACCTCCTTGAACACCTTAATGGCATTCGGGACACCGCTCTTTAATGTGTTGTATGTATCAACAAGGAGAGTAGGATTATCGGGATACATCTCGCAATAGGTTTTAAAAGCGTCATACTCGCTGTTGAACATCTGAACCCATGAATGTGCCATTGTACCGCCGGCGGGAACACCGTAAAGCTCGTCTGTAAGTGTGCAGGCTGTACCCTTGCAGCCGCCGATATATGCGGCTCTTGCACCGTCAACTGCGGCATTTGCACCCTGAGCACGGCGTGAACCGAATTCAAGTACGGCTCTGCCCTGAGCGGCACGGACAATTCTGTTAGCCTTTGTCGCAATGAGAGTCTGATGATTGATTGTGAGGAGAAGGAATGTTTCAACAAGCTGAGCTTCAATTGCAGGCGCTTTGATTGTCATAACAGGCTCGTTCGGGAAAATCGGAGTTCCCTCGGGGATTGCATAAACATCACCGCTGAATTTGAAGTTTCTCAAATACTCAAGAAACTGCTCGTCAAAAATGCCCTTGCTCTTGAGATATTCGATATCCTCGTCTTCAAAATGAAGTTCCCTGATGTATTCAATAGCCTGTTCAAGACCTGCCATAATCGCAAAACCGCCGTTGTCGGGAACTTTGCGGAAGAACACATCAAAATAGACATTCTTTTTATAAAAACCGTTTTTAAAATAGCCGTTTGACATTGTAAATTCGTAGAAGTCACACAGCATAGCCATATTTTCTTTTTTCATAATAATCACCTTGAATGAGATTGTATATTCTGCAACGCAGAAGCATAGATATAGTTTAGTCTTTTTTCGTCAATTTGTAAAGCGGAATTTGCACAAAAGCCGTTAAAATCCAACCCTCTTGCCTATACATTTTTAATATCTTGGTTGACATTTTACCGCTTAAAGGTATAATTAAGTTATATCGAAAACAATCTACTCGGAGGTAAAAATATGAACAGCGAAAATAATAAACTCTGCCCATTCTGCGAAAGCGAAATGATGATTATTCAGGACAACCTCAACAACGGCAAGCCGTACCTTGAATGCCCCACCTGCGGACTCCGTTTCCAAATTGAAGGCTTCCCCGAAAATCCGCAAGAAATCAGAGGAACTGAGTAAGTTGGCTAAAACTCAATAAACATCAAAAAAGCGAACGCCGTATCTGCGACTTTCGCTTTTGTTTTTGTTACTGTGCTGTGTTGTAAATATCAATTGTTTTTACCGATGAGGTATCTATGCTGTCAAAAACAACTTCTCCCTTTTCATCAAGCACAGCAAAATTATATTTTGTTGCATCTCCACTTATTTTAAGAGTGTCTTTATCAAGAGTTGCCTGTCCTTTGTTTCCGATAACCAACACATACTTATCCGAACTATTAACTACTATGTTGTACCCTTTTTCAGAAAATGAATATAACTTATTACCGTTTTTATCATATAAGGTATTGGAACCATTATATATGACAAATGTTCCGTTTTGATTGGCTATGTAATCGGTAGCCTTAGTTGGTTCAAGTTTACAATTTAATTCATAGTCAAATAATCCGCAATAATTTAATCCGTCAGCGCCCTTAAAGCTGAATAAAATTCCATCTTTATTATACGAAGGTGCAGGGTGCATCATATAACCGGGAGAAGTATCTACAACTTTCAAGTTTTCTGCATATTCACTTTCCATTTGAAAAACTGTTTCTTTTTGCAGGTCATATGTTTCTACCGACTTAGCACCGTCTAAGTCCGCATAAACCAAGCAATTATCATATACCCTACTATTTTTTCTGTCACCTTTCGCAGTTATCTTACTTTTTTCAAATTCAGTTATTTCGCCGTCAGATTTGATAATAGCCATAGTCTTTTCGCCTGTTTCGATAACAGCTATACCATTATTAAAGTACAAATCATTTAGGTCAGCGTCATTGCATTTCCATTCTTTTCCTGTTTTTGCAAAATACACTGTTTTTTCATCATTATCGTGTATACAAAACACTCCCTCTCCGCTATATCCAACAGAGGCTTTTTCGCTTGACACAGATTTGTAAGTATATACAATTTCGCCGTTTGGATTATACATATCATACTTATAATAAGCGTCATTAAAATCAGCCACACTGGTTTCAACAACCGTATATCCGTACCCATAGGCAGTTACATTGGAATATGTTCCATATACTTTACCGTTTTTACCAACAACCGTACAAGTGGTATTACTATCTGTATTTTTCAATCCGCTGTATCCGTTTTCAAAAATTGTAGCTTCTGAAAAACTCTCAGCAGGACACCTAAAAAGCATTTTTCCGTTATTATCAATGCAACCGTAATAATCCTGACCGTCAGTATATTTAACCCAAGCAAGGTCTTCATTGAAATTAAAGCCGGAATTATTTGTATTTATTGGCACATATGTTTTTGGTGAGCCGCAGGCGCATAACATAAAGGTCATAACCAAAGACAAAAATAACGCTGTTAATCCTTTTTTCATAAAAATCCACTCCTCATTAATTAAATTATGTAACAATCTGTTACATAAATATTGTAACAGATTGTTACAATAGTGTCAATAACCAAATGCAAACAGGGATTGATATTTTGATGAAAATGGTCGGACTTCATGCCATAAGAAAGAAAAAGGGATACAGCCAGCTTAAAGTTGCTATGGATTTGAGCATAAGCCGTGAGGCTATCTCTTATTACGAAAACGGTCTGCGTTGCCCAAACCTCGAAATGCTCGTAAAACTGTCCGATTATTTCAATGTTTCAATTGACTACCTTATTACAGGAAAAAATTTCGGCGAATAGTCAAACAAATTATTTTGCAGAATAAATCACCGCTCGGCTCAAAATGTCAAATTTCACAAAAATGTGTTGACAAATCGACTGAACGGTGATATAATTTATCTTGCGTTGAAATTTATAAGTAAGTTTGCAAAACCGACTTTCGTAATTTCATCGGTTAAAATTAATATAGGGGTATAGCTCAGTTGGTAGAGCAGCGGTCTCCAAAACCGCGTGCCGAGGGTTCGAATCCTTCTACCCCTGCCAAGGTAAGCCGTACACCTTCGGGTGTGCGGCTTTTCTTGTTGGCTGTTCGGCGTGAGCTCCAGTGGCGCTGTAAAAGCATACAATTCAGCCGCTGCTTTGGGGGAATATATTTTTCTTTGCAGCCCACTTGATTTTTTGTTTTGTTATAGTATAATTAACTCCGCGCTTGAGCAAAACAGGGTGCCAGCCACCCTCTTTTTTACTTTTGCGCGTTGTTTTGTGTGGAAAAATGATCTTGTTGAGGGAACGCATATGACCAAAGATTTAACGAGCGGAAATCCGTTCAAAATCATCCTGTTGTTCACCCTGCCGCTGATGCTGGGCAACCTGTTCCAGCAGTTTTACAGCCTGGCAGATACCATCATTGTGGGCCGTTTTGTCGGTGTCAATGCGCTGGCGGCAGTTGGCGCTACCGGCTCGGTCAACTATCTGATTCTGGGTTTTGTTATTGGCATGTGCAACGGCTTTGCTATCCCCATCGCACAGCTGTTTGGTGCCCATGATGACAGCGACCTGCGCCGCCATGTGGCCAATGCAACCTGGCTGTGCATTGCCTGGGGTGTTGTGCTTACCGTTGTCACGGTGGCGCTGACCCGCCCCATTATGGAGCTGATGCAGACCCCGGCGGACATTATTGATGGTGCCAGCACCTACATTGGCTGGATCTTTGCGGGAATTCCCTTTGTTTTTCTCTATAATATGGTTTCGGCCATCATGCGCGCTTTGGGCGACAGCAAAACCCCGCTTTACTTCCTGGTGCTGACCAGCGCTGTCAACATTGTGCTGGATCTGGTGCTCATCATCAACTTTAATATGGGTGTTTTGGGTGCCGCTGTGGCAACCGATGTTTCGCAGGCAATCTCCGGCGTGATCAGCCTGATCTATTTGATCAAAAAGTTCAAGATCCTGCATATGACGCGGGATGAATGGAAATACAGCCGCTCTACCTGCCGCCGCCTGTCTGCTATGGGCCTGCCCATGGGCCTGCAGTGTACCATCACGGCCGTGGGCGGCGTTATAATGCAGTGGGCCGTCAACGGGCTTGGCAGCTCTGTGGTTGCCGCCATTACGGCTGCGGGCAAAACCCAAAACCTGCTCTCCTGTGCGTTGGAAAGCATCGGCACCGCTATGGCAACCTATGCGGGCCAGAACCTTGGCGCGGCCCGGCTGGACCGTGTGCGCAGCGGTGTAAAAAGCTCCTACATTATGGTGGTTGCTTATTCCGTCCTTGCTTTTATTGCCCTGCACTTTGGCGATGTCGTGATCATCGGCCTCTTCCTGGATACCAAGACCGAGGTTGAGATCGTGGCGATGGCGCGGGATTATATGTTCTGGAACAGTCTGTTCTTTATCCCGCTCGGCGCGCTCATCGTATGGCGCTATACCATTCAGGGGCTGGGCTATTCCACACTTGCCATGATGGCCGGTGTGGCCGAAATGGTGGCGCGTACCGTTATCGCCCTGGTGCTGATTCCGGTGCTGGGCTATTTTGGCGCAGAGCTGTCCAACCCGGTAGCCTGGGTGGCGGCCTGCCTGTTCCTGTACCCGGCTTACCTGTGGACGGTCAAACACCTGGAAAACCGCCTGCTTGCCGGCCACCTTGCCATGCGGCACAGCGCGGTAGGGGATTGACCCCCTGAATTTTTATCACGATCCATGCTTTTGCCCTGCATGCCCTGCGGTATGCGGGGCATTTTTGCACCATTCCGGCATTTTTTCAAAAAGCTCTTGCCCTGCGGCGGCAAAAGCAATATAATAACTGTATATTTATTCATAGAGGGTCAGAGCGTATCGAATAAGCAAACAAGCGGGTGGAATATTTTCACCACGTTTGCTTTACGGTACGCCCCAGCGGGCCGCATACGCCCTGTATGTGCAAAAAAGGGCAGGGGAAGTGCCGCGCCGCGCAACAAGAGGGAAGGAAGTAGTATTATGCCGGAAAAGAAACCGTTCATCACCCTTGAGCAGGCACAGGAAATTATTGCCGATGTGCCTACCCCGTTCCATCTTTATGACGAAAAAGGCATCCGCGCCAATGCACGCCTTGTCAACAAAGCTTTTGCATGGAACAAAGGGTTTAAGGAGTATTTTGCCGTTAAGGCAACCCCCAACCCGTACCTGCTGCGCATCCTGAAAGAGGAAGGCTGCGGCGTGGACTGCTCCAGCTACACCGAACTGCTGCTGAGCGAAGCCTGTGGCTTCAGCGGCAGCGATATCATGTTCTCCTCCAACGAAACGCCGGTGCAGGACATGAAGAAGGCGTATGACCTGGGCGCTTACATTAACCTGGACGACCTGACCCATGTGGATTTCCTCAAGAATGTGGCAGGTATCCCCGAAACGATCTGCTGCCGCTTTAACCCCGGCGGAACCTTTGACCTGGGCAACGGCATCATGGATAACCCCGGCGATTCCAAGTACGGCATGCCCGAAGAGCAGATGACCGAAGCTTATACCCGCCTGATGGCACTGGGTGCAAAGAACTTCGGCATCCATGCTTTCCTGGCCAGCAATACCGTTACCGATGATTATTACCCGGAACTGGCCGGTATCCTGTTCAACCTGGCTGTGCGTCTGCACCAAAAGACCGGTGCACACATCAAGTTCATCAACCTGTCCGGCGGCGTCGGCGTTGCCTACAAGCCGGAACAGCGCTCCAATGATATCCTGGCCATTGGCGAGGGTGTCCGCAAAAAGTTTGAGGAGATCCTGGTGCCCGCCGGTATGGGCGACGTTGCCATCTTTACCGAGATGGGGCGCTTTATGCTGGCTCCGTATGGCTGCCTGGTTGCCACAGCCATCCACGAAAAGCACATTTATAAAGAGTATATCGGCCTGGATGCCTGCGCTGCCAACCTGATGCGCCCGGCCATGTACGGCTCCTACCACCACATCACCGTGCTGGGCAAAGAGAACGCCCCCTGCGACCATAAATACGATGTGGTCGGCGGTCTGTGCGAGAACAATGATAAGTTTGCCATTGATCGTATGCTGCCCAAGATCGATATGGGCGATGTGCTGGTCATCCACGATACCGGTGCCCATGGCTTCTCGATGGGATATAACTACAACGGCAAGCTGCGCAGCGCCGAAGTGCTGCTGTGCGAGGATGGCTCCCACCAACTGATCCGCCGCGCCGAGACCCCGGCAGACTATTTTGCTACCTTTGATTTTACCCCATTCTACAAAAAAATGGGCCTGTAATATACAGCCCAAAGTGAGGAGACGCTATGTTCCAGTTTATGCTTGTTGTCGGCCTTGTGCTGGCGTATTACGGCTATGCCGTTACCAAAAATCCCCGCATCTGGGGGGACCAGGGGCGGGACGCCATAAAAGAAGAAAACTGGAACCGCTATGTCCGCTATAATGGGCAGTTCGCCATGTATGCCGGCTTTTTGATGGCGGCCCTTGGCGCGCTGGATATGGCGGTCAATCTGTCCACCGCCATCTACCTGCTGATTCTGCTGGGAGGTTTGGCCATCCTTTTGTATCCCTTCGCCCACTGGATGCACGAAAACGAGGGCACCTGGAACCCCTGGCCCCGCGTGGAAACCGAAAAGCAGAAGCGCAAGCGCCTGATCAAAGAGCAGGAGCGCCAGGAAAAGAAAAACAAAAAGAAATGAAAAAAAATCAAGAACTGATTGACCATTATGATTATTTAAAAAATGCCGCTTCCTCCACAGACTGCACCGGACTGATCCCGGCGCTGCCCGAATCCGAGGACGAGCTTGATGCCTACAATGATGTTTATCAATATCAGACTCCACTCGTCAAACCAAAATCATAGGGGGATCACACCCGGTTACTGTTCAGTAACACACCCGCTCTCCAATCACGATAATTTGACAAAAAACGTTGTTCTTCGTCAAACAAAATGCTATAATGTCTTTATCGTAGGTAAAACGAGTCACAACAAGTGATACAAAGGAGAGATATAAATAATGAAATGCCCAAAATGTGGAAAGGATGTCATTTTACAGAAAAAGCAAGTAGGGGTTGATGAAAATGGCAATCCGGTTTTAAACGAATACGCAATCTGCAAAGACTGCAAAAAACAATGGAATCTTGACAAACAACGTGCAAAAAAATCGGCTCCTAAACCGGCTGCTTCTGTAGCAAAACATACAGAAGCAGCTCCAAAGCAGGAGGCGCCAAAAGCAACTG
>OIEE01000237.1_pt1 | contig 21669 bp, 33 predicted proteins | sample 1581701 | NCBI WGS metagenome assembly OIEE01 (sample SAMN01760976, study PRJEB22395) | human gut metagenome | reverse complement strand
GCATCTGCTGCAATGCATCGCCTCGCCGTATGCCTCTTTGCAAACCGGGCATCCGTCGTGCCAACCGTCGTCCTCTTTCCACTTTGCCTGTTCGCCATCATCGAAAACGTGGCCGCAGTTAAGACATTTGTACATTCTTTTTACCTCCTTTTTTTGAAAGCGAAATGAACTCTTCTGCTGTCATTTCCGTTTCAAGCAACCCAAGATACAGGTCGATTCCTCCGGCTCTGATTTCTTTGATGCACCTTTCTTCTTCCCCTCCGCCGCTTTGAATGTCAAAAGCCGCTGCGCGAAGCACATATAGCGCAAGGTCTTTGACGCCGGACGCGTTGTCTTTAGCTTTTCTTGTCAAAATATCATCTCCTTTTCATGATTATAATATAAACCATTTTTGTTAAATTGTCAATACATTTCTCAAAAAAATATCCAAAATTCATACGAAATTCAGACCTTTACTTGCTTTCACTTTTCGCCAACATGAGATACCATGGAAGCAGAAGCGAGGTGCTATCATGGCATATTACAATCCGTATATAAATCCGATGCAATATAACAATCCGTATATGGATAGACTCAACGCGATGTCAGCGCAGGGGCAGATAAACGCCCAGCCGAGCCAGATCATCCGCGTGAATGGCCTTCCCGGCGCGCAAGCATACCAGATGGGCGCGAATGCATCCGTCGCGCTGTTTGACGCGAACGATGATTATTTTTATATCAAAAGCACTGACGGCGCAGGCTGTGTATCGCGAGATGTAAAGAGGGCGCGTATGATCGACTATTCCGAAATCGAAAAGACGCTGCTCGAATCGGAAGCTAATTACGATACGTCTTTTGCAGCACTAAACAAAATTGCTCCGCTGTATTGCGCGATGCTTTATAAGATGCTTTCTTCAAAAACGGCAGTTTCTCAGCCAGAACCGCTCGACGTATCAGGTGATAGCGATTTCCTGTCTGCGGTTTCCGGCAAGAACAGCGTTGAGATTTTTGCAATCATAGACGAGCTGATGGAGACAATCAAAATCGTCAATAGCAAGCTGTATTTAGCCGTCATGAAAAAGCTGGATGCAATCGAATAAAAAAATAGCCGCCTATAATGGGCGGCTATATTATTTGATATGTCTGTATAGCTTATCCTGTGCCTTATACACGATTGTTTTCGTGTGCTGCGTGCTCAAATCGAATTCCGATGCAAGCTGTTCAAACGTGCGGCCGTCAAGCAACCTGCGCTTCAAAATCTCGCGGTCGCGTTCGTTGAAAATATAGCTATCAATCAAATGCTCCCATCGTTGTCGGCTAAAATCGAATTCGTCGGTCGGTTTCGGCAATGTAAATTACCTCCATGTTTACCATCTTTGCAAACTCGATTTCGCGGCGCACACCCTCGCTCACCTTTGACGCGACGATTAGGGCATCACACACCGACAGCAAATCGAGACACAGTTCCATTTCCTGCTCATATCCAATTTCGCCGTATTCCATGTGTGAAAATGCAAGCAGCGGGCAAATATAACAGTTATTTTGGTCTGCCATCTGCAAATCATGCGTGATTTTTGCAGCCTTTCTAATGTTATCAGTGCCCCCCTGATAGCAGTGCGAAACGTAATATACCATGTAATCACCTCACATCGTGATAACGATATCCTTGCGCTTTCCGCAAAGCGTCATGGTCTGCAAGGCATGGGATGATGGGATGAGCATTTTCTGCGCCGCATAGCCGCCAAAATCAAGCCAAGCGGTCGAAGAAATTACATTAAACGGCTTGAAACTGATCTTGTTATTAAACTTGTCAACAACGATTTTCGCGGGCCGGGAAATCATCGGCTTGTGAGTGTGGCCGACAATCAGCGCGTCAACGCCATCGAGAACATATCCAAAGCGTTCGTTTCGATTGATTGTTCCGCCAGACAAGATGCCGCCGCCAGCTCCGTGAGTGACGCAGATGCAGTAAGTCGGGTTTTTCTTACCGTCGCCGTTCAGCTTGCCGATCTGGATTTTTACAAACGCCATATTTTTACGGTAAAGATGTTCCAAATCCAGCTTGCACATGATATCATATATCGGATCATCATCAATATCTTTTCCGCTTCGACGTTCGTGATTCCCGCTGACCGCGCACAAAATCCGATCAGAAATTGGCTTTAGCATTTCCGCCATAACTCGCTTTTGCTCTCGCGGACGCATGGTTTCATCGAAAACATTTCCAGCCGAAGTTTTTACGGTGTTGTTAATCAAGTCACCGCCAAGCGTGATATAGACGTTCGGCGTTTTCTCGACCATGGCGCAAAAATCTCGCCATTCTTTCGCCATGTGTTCGGCAGCGCCAAGATGCACGTCGCTGATGGGGACAATGGTCAAATCTTCGTTTTTGGGGAATCGATGCTGAATCATTTCAAAATCGGAAAGCATCATTTGCCCCCTTTCTTTCTCTTCGGGGCTTTTACGCGGCCAGTGCCGTGGCAGATATTGCACTTAATATAGCCGGAGTTGCCGCCTACTTTCCTCCTCCTGTATGTCGTTTTAACGGTCTGTCTCGCCATACAAATCACCACCGGAAAAAATATTTTCGCAATTATCTGCGTCTTGCGTTACAGTTTGATGTACTGTCTCGTAATTCGATTCATACACAATCCACATCGCATTCGTTGCAACCAGCAGGACGATTGTCACGATAAGCGCAATCCAAAGCCGCTTGATAACGCGTTCAAGCCGAGACATCACCCCTTCGTGAACGACATACGGCACATTAGGCGGACTCTTTTTTGTTTTGCAGGTGTTGCAATCCGGCATTTTATTAGCCTCCCAAAAATACTTTAATCAGCAATGCGATAATACCGGCGCAGATGCCGGTTGTCAGCCAGTTATTTACCTTCATCCGCTCTTCCAGCACGGCGAACCTGGTCGAATCTTTTGCCAGCTTACCGCCGATGCCGTTGGTCACGTCATTACATTCCTCGCGGGTAACAAAAATTTTTTCTAAACGCTCAATATCGTTCTGGTCAATCATGGTAAAAATTCCTCTATATTCAAAATATATCAAAAAAGGGCGTGAAAATCAACAAAAATCTTCACGCCCTATATTATTTATTAGTATTTTTTAGGCTCGTCATAGCTCATAGCCAGCACGCTGTCGCTGACACCAGCCGTAGTCGGGTCTACCACAATTCCGAGCAGGCACAAAATGTTGATGACCATGCTGATGATCGTCGTAACCTGATCCTGCGACACACGCGGCACGACGCCGCACACGCCGAGCACCTGATACACCAGTGCCACCAGCGCCATGACGAGCGTGGTCAGCGTAGCCTTGTTCTGCAGCCTAAGTTTCCAGTTAATTTTCATGTGCATCCCTCCATCACTTGTTTTCATCCATCATCCGCTGGCACACGATCATCGTGCGCAGCATATCCATTGATACGTCCAGCTTGCCGTGCTCATTGCCTTTAAGAGCGCCACGGTCGATCAGCCGCTGCGTCTCCTCGCGCGCCCAGCCGGGAACGTCATCGATCGTAGCATATCTTGGGCTGTGCGCGTCCGCGTACCGCTTGCCGATCACCATGCCGCGCACCATGTCACGTGACAGGTCAATACATCCGTTATCGTCGCCTTTAAGAGCGCCCGCGTCCATCAGCGCGCGCACCACGTCCCGCGCCCAATCTGGAACGTCCTCGATTTTGCTATATCGTACCATATCGTCATCCTCCTCTTCGCTCTGGTGTTCCGGCGTTAGCATATCCTTAAATGCAGCCCACTGCGCCGGGTCATCCACCCACGGCATGGGGCAGCGCTTGCCCGTCACGTCGTAGTGCCGCAGCACGTGGTCGGTGTCGATGCCATAGCGCTGCATGATCTCCCGCGCCAGCGCCGCGGCGTTTGCCACGGTCTCCGGCAGGATGTAGTAGCTGCCGTCGGCGCGCTTGCGGCTGCACATCTCGATGCCGATGCTGTTGGCATTGCGGCACTCGGGGTGCCAGTACGCCCGCGCGCCGCAGTGCCACGCCGTGTCGCCCTCGCGCACGGACTGCATCGCGCCGTGCTCGTCCACGAAATAGTGTGCGCTTGCCTGCAGGCCGCCCACGCGGTGGTAGTAATCGCAGTTGTTGCGCGCGGTGTCGCCGTTGTTTGCCGTGTAGTGCATCACAATGTACTGCACCGGCCGCGTGCGCCCAGAACGGTAATTGTCCGAGTTGCAAGCAATGAATTCCATCAGCTATTCGCCTCCATTTATTTGTACTTGCCCATGACATAGTAGCTGATCTGCGGGTTATTAACCGTCGCGTCGGAAGCTCTCACGCACTGATATGCCGGGGCGTGCGTCAGCCGCGTACCTGTATCGTTTTCCGTGTTTGTGGCAAGCCAGATGTTGCCACTTCCAACCGTTGGCGTCGCCGACACGGCAGGGTTTTCGATAAACGGAAACGGATATTTGCGTGCTGCTTTATTTTCCTCGAGACCCATCCACGATGCGGTATACAGTGCGCCCCATGTTTGCGATGTCATTTTCAGTTTGTCCGTATCGAACGTAGCCCACATCTCTGCGATGCCGGATGCCCACTTACGCCAAACCCATTTTCCGGTTACGCCCTGATCGATAACATAATCAACGCCAACGCCGCCGGAAGCGCCGCCGAAAGAGCCGCTAGACCAGCCGCCAGATGAGATAATGCTTGTGATGCTGCCTTTTTTTGCTCCAAGTGTGATTCTCGAATTTGAAATCTGCACCAAGTCAGTCGAGATGCTATTTACCACCATCTCCGCATCAATCCCATGTGGAGGGGAAAGCACTCGGACAGAATCGCCAACCTCGAACGACGAAATTGATTTATCGAGGTTGTGCAGGTCAATCGCGGTCAAGGTGATGGTGTTGTTCATCACGGCGTATCGGGTTAGATACGCCTGCCCATATGATTTTACAACAGATGGATCGTCGCTGTCAACCTGTATTGTCTTGTCTACGCGCCCATAGCGCAGTTCGACTCTTTCATTTTGTAGATACGCCTTGCCGTCGTTAACGCTTGCAATCGTAAGCCCATCTTTGCCAAGCGGCCAAACTCGTGTTACGAGTGTGCCGACTTCGAGCTGCCCCTCGATGTTAACCAGGTTAGATCCAAACGCGATTTGCTGGCTGTTTTCTTTTCCGATTGTTTTTGTGTAGTTGATATACACATCGCCGCCGATGTAGGATGCCCAGATATAGCCTCCCTTTTCCGATCTAACCTCTTTCAGAAGTTCAAAAATGTTTTTACACTCGCTACTGTGTGAAACCGAAAATGTTTGACTTTCAAACCCGACGACTTGCCCGACTTTGATTTCCTTGTCAGCAGTAACGCCATCGTTGTAATTTTTTACAATCGCCGTGACATAGCTTTCAATCCCGCGCGAAGAAACGGTGAATGGCTCTTTGATGACATCGGCCATCAACGCGATCACGCCATCGCAGCTTACGACGGTATCACCGCGAAAATTTTTGCTTACGCTTGACGCAGTGCCACGGAAGATTTCCACGCCATCGGATTCCAGCTTAATGACAGATGTGTGTGGTTCTACCCGCGATGCCATGCCGTTTGACGGCGGCAGAGTGAATTCAAGCGAGCTTACCGCGTTAATTTCTTCCGTCAGCGAGCCGGAAATGATTTCTCGGCCGCTTATCTGCGTTGTGGAAAAAAGCAGGGCTTCGTCTACATAGCATACAAACATTCACAGACGCTCCTTCATGTACTGAATTTCCAGCGTCATACTGCTTTCTCTGGAAGTTGCGACAACTTCAGCCCCGCCACGTGGTATGACAAAATACGGGTTCGTCGACGTGTTCTTTTTGAGCACCGCCGAAACGCTATTGCCGTTTTCATCAAAAACGTCTATGTTGATATTGTACGCTCTCGCAAGATACGTCGGGGAAACAACGCGGTCGCCGCCATCGATGTGCGTTGATGTACATTGTGCCAAGGATAGGCTAACAAACAAAAATCTTGCACTGCCTGACCAAGTGGTGAACACAAGCACCACGGACGTTGACGGTGAAGTAAATGTTGTTGACTGCTTGATTTCGCTTTCACCAATTATGTCCCCTGTTTTGCTACCAGCGCGAATTGTTATATATGAGTTTCCATAAATTCCTTTAACGTCGAGATCATACTTAGCCCCAGCGGTCAACCCTGTAACAGTAAGATATAAATAGCCTTTTGTGGCAGAATTGGAAATGGACATCAAAATGTCGTGACTGCCAATCGAGTTCTCCGTATATCCGTAATTGACAATACCACCGATTGCATATGTGTCGATGTTCGCGTCTCCTTGCGAAGCCGGCATAAGGTCGCTTGTATTGTATACAGGGATTTCCACCGTTGTTGCGCCAGACACAGGCTGTCTAAATGGATTCGCGTCAATCGTCAGCGTTATGGTGCGAAAATCCTGCTGATAATCGTCCTCAATGTCCGTCAGTCTGCCGTAGTAATAATACCCGCTGGTCGTCTCAAACCGGCAGTCGACAATTTGCCCGAGATACTTTCTGCGCAGCGCGTCAAAATCATATGTCGAGCCAGCAATCTTACGCAAGGTGACTTTGATGTCGCGGTTGCCGTAATGGATGCCCTGCACGCCAGAAAAGTCGAGCACGCCGTCATATGTGTTGATGTCTACCGTGTCCGTTTTTACCGCCGGGTTATTAATGGTCGCGGATACGACTGCCACTTGCTTGCCAGTATCGGGCACGATCTCGTCCCATGTGCTAGAGCCGTGCAAGCGCATCATAAACGTCAAAAGTTCTCCCATCAGGCCATCGCCCTCCTTTCGCTGCCAACATAAATGCTGCCAAGCCCCTGATTCATGCGATCAGAGATGCCACCAACGAGCGTGTTGCCGTCAAGATAGATACCAATCTTGCTAATCTCGTCATGAATAGCCGCACGAATGTTGTTTTGCGCGCTACCAGAAGCGGATACACTCGCACTGACCGTGCCAACGTCAAATCCATTTTTAATGCTGTCAACAGCTCCCCCGACTGCGGACATCATTCCGGGCATACCAGCGTCGATGCCGTTCGCGCCGCCGTCCATGACGTACTGGAACACCTTTTTCGACCACTTCGACGGTGAGTGTTCATCAAAGCCGTCTTTGCCAGTGAACCAGCTTTTAATCTTGTTAACGACGCCCTGAACTTTCCCTTTCAACCAGGCAACCTTGTCGTTTATACCGTTCCAAATGCCCGTCAACAAATCGCGCCCGATATCACTCCAACTAAATCCCTTGAAGGCGTTCACAATCGCCAGAAAAATTCTGGGCAACTGCGTAATCATGTTCGGGATCGCCTCAATCATGCCCATGGCGATGGAAAGCGTGATTTGAATAGCTGCGAGTATGATTTTATCGAGATTTGTCAAGATGCCGTTAACAATTGCCATAGTGATAGTTGGGATAGCCGCCACGAGGCTGGGGATGGTATCGAGAATTCCGTTTACAAGCGACATTAAAATCTCGATACCAGCATCGATAATCTGCGGGAGCATCACGATCAAACCAGCTACAAGATTCCCGATAATAACAGGAGCGGACTGGACAATAATCGGCAGCGCATCCATAAAACCGTTTACTAGCGACATGATGATTTCAAGCGCTGCGTCCATAATGGAAGAAAGTGTAGACGGATTCGAGAGTTCTTCGGCGAGCGTGTAGGAAAGTGCCGTGACAGCGGGGTATAATTTTTCAACAAATTTTGAAATGCCATCTGCAAGATCGGTTACAATAGTAGCGCCAGAGCTGACAATATCTCCGGCTTTCGCAGTGATATTATCAACAAAATTGATAATAATTTCCGATGCCGCATCAACCAGCGCTGGAAGATTTTGAATAATGCCATTTGCGAGAGAGCCAACAACAGAGCCGCCGACGCTGATAATTTTAGGAAGATACTCGGTCACAACGCCGAGCGCGTCAGTCATTACAGAATCAAATTCGGTCAAAAAACCTTGCATCCCGCCAGATTCAAACGCTTTTTGCAGGCGGGAAATGTAATCTGTCAGTATTTTTACGCCGTCTTTTGCTTTTACAGAAAATGTATCATAAATAGAGATGCCGAAATCGTCAATGGCAGATTTCATGATTTCAATCGCGCCATTAAGGTTATCGTTCATCGTGTCGGCCATTAGCTGCGCAGTTCCGTCGGCGTTATTGATCGATTCTGTTAAATTTTCAAAAGCTGAATCCGAAGTATTTACGATTGCGAGCAAGCCGGACATTGCCTCTGTGCCAGCGATGCCTGACGCAACGGACGCTTTGGTTGCTTCGTCTAGCCCACTCATGCTGTCCCGCAAGATTTCGATTGTCTCTGACAGCGGCTTCATGCTGCCGTCGGCGTTTGTCAGTGCTTCTGACGCGCTAATACCCAGCTTGGAAAACGCATCAGTTACTTCTTTCGTAGGCTTAGCAAGACGCGAAAGAATTGCGCGCATAGATGTACCTGCTTGTTCGGCCTTGATACCGCTGCTTGCCATCAAGCCAAGGGCAACAGATACGTCCTCGATGCTATAACCAAGCGCGCCAGCCACAGGCGCGGCATATTTAAATGATGCGCCGAGCATTGAAACATTGGTATTTGCACTGTTAGATGCCGCTGCCAGAACGTCAGCGAAATGTGTGGAATCGGACGCTTGCAGGCCGAAAGCAGTAATAGCATCCGTAACGATATCGGAAACTTCTGCCAAGTCCTCGCCGGAAGCTGCCGCAAGATTCATAACGCCAGAAATGCCGTCAAGCATATCCGATGTTTTCCAGCCAGCCATTGCCATGTATTTGAAGGCTTCGGCGGACTCAGACGCGCTAAATTTCGTGGACGCGCCCATTTCTTTTGCTTTTTGCGTCAGCGCATCCAATTCCGAGCCGGTCGCGCCGGAAATAGCACTGACCTCCGACATAGCCGATTCAAAATCCGCGCCCACTTTTGTGACATAGCCGCCGACAGCGGACACGGCGGTTGATGCCCAGCCGATAGCCTTTACCGCAAATTTGCCGAATCCTTTAGCCGCATTTGCCAGCTTTGAATCGAGGTTTGTTGCTTCATCCCCGACTTTCTTAATACCCTCTTGTGCGCCGGAAATGTCAGCCCCGATTTTGATAAAAAGGTTAAAAAGATTCAATCTTTCACCACCAGACCACAACGTTTGATAACATCAGCCGCGATTTCCTCTGCCGGTCGATTGTCCACCGGCTTCGGATTCACAATGTCCTCAAACTTTGCTTTGATAAATTCGCCGCCGTTGAAATTCGCGGTGTTTTTGGTAATCATCCGCAAGCACTCGGCGGTGTATAAACGATAGGCTGATTGTTCGAGCCTATTTTTAATCAATTTCGGCAAAAGAACAACCAGCCCATGTACACTGCATTTAGGCGCGCCCGACAGACAAATCAGGCATTCGTCTCCACCGGCGCGCAGGATTTGAAAAAATCGATCATGTCCTTGTCCGACACAAGCTCCTTGACCATCTGCATCGTGGCCATGATGTTCTGGTTCGCAATGTAGTTGACAGCGCAGCCATTCACGGCCGCGAGAATGCCAAACACATCGTCACGGTGCTTTTTTAGGATGATCGGGAGGAGCGCGCTGATCTTCTGCACGCCAAAGGTGTAAAGTTCAAGACGCGAAAGTTCTCCAGAGCTATCAATCTTGCTTTTAAGCTCTGCCGCTAGTTCTTCGTCGGTCAGGATGTTAAGCGCATAAGCGCCAGCCTCGCAAAGCACGTCTGCCGCGCGAGAGGTATCAAGTTCGGAAAGTTTCATAATAATTTGCCTCCTAAATTATGATATCAGTCAGATTCGGCAGTGCCAGCCTTGACGTAAATTTCAAACGGCACGGTATTCTGCGCGTTCATGGAGTAATGCGCGGTATACTCAAACGCCATCTGCCCCTTTGCCTTGTCCGCAGTCTGAAGCTGAAAACCGCCAGTCGAAAGAGCGTTCATCAGCTTAATCGCCACATAGCCGCCGTTCGTCTCGCCGTTTTTGTCGGAGTAATCGCCCACAATCCAAACGTCGTCGAAGTCAGCCTGCGCAAGGTCGTTGCGCGGCGTGACCTTCGTCGTGTCGGTCGTGCCAATATCAGCCGCGCCAAGCAGAGACTTAGCAACGGCGGTGTCAAGCGTGACATAAGTTCCGGAGCATTTTGCTTCCCAACTGTCCAGCTTTTTAAGTTCCTTCATGTTCTTCGGGCAGTTGTCGATATCCTCGCCGAAGTCGGTATAAGTCGGTGTCGCAGTAAAATTGATGCCGCCAGTGGTCGCACCAATCTGGCCGCTTTCGCCAACCGTACCGGTCGCCGGTGTGAAATCGCTGCAAATGATAGCCGCGTTAATCTGCAGCTTCTGGAAAGTATCAGAAGGAATTTTCGTGAATTTCAAATTGCTTTCATTCCTTTCGTTAAATCGTTGTGACGTATTCGGCGGTGAGATTGAAATACTTTCGCCGGATGCCCCTGTCATCATCCGGCATATTCTGCGCGAATGGGCTTCCTCGTTTCAGCCAAATTGCGCCGTCGTCGCACTCAATCCACGCGCCACTTTCAGGGATTTTAGTTGCAATTTCTCGTGCCTTTGCGTTGCATTTTGCCCAGCTTGTATCTCGATACCAAATAGATACAGTCAACGCACATTCGCCATCACGGAAACCGCCAGTTACCATGTTGTAAGTCAAATAAGGCAATTCCGCTCCATCCGGGACGGTGTTTTCTTCATACGGCTTAAGAAATTGCTTATAAAAATTGTAAAGTGCTGCTTCTTTTGTCATTTCCCGCATCACCTTATCAAGTAGGCGTAAATTCCTCGGCAGTCACCTGCGCGACCTGAAAACTCGATCGCGCGGGTGTCTGCACATCGTCGCTGTCAGAGGTGACGCGAAAGATTTTCCCATCTTCCAACCGTTTGAAAACGGTGTGATAGGTCAACGCAACAGGTTTGTGAACCGTGACCGTATAATTGGAAGTCACGCCCGCCTTCTGCGCGGTGAGTGCCTCCATGCTGTTATCGCATACAATCGCGGCCTTGAATGTTGCGCCCTCTTTCCAGATAACGTCGTATCCGCCCTCAGGGCTGTCCTGCGTTGTTTTGCCGATGAACACACAGTCCATCATGCTTTCTTCCAACAGCGACATTAGATTTTCCTCCATCTGTTAAGCTTCGGCGCGAACACGGCCTGCCACGAAAGCGGCGCGCCAGTCTCCGCGTCGGTTGCTTTTGTATAAGAATACCCGCCGAAAGATTCAGACGTGTACGGCGAAGCGCCTCCACCATCTGTCTTTTGATTGTATTCATCGATTTCCCCAGCCAAGGCCAAAAACGCCGGAGGCAAGCGCATAGCCCAGACTTCCCCACCAAACACCTCGTCCGTCAAATCTGGATCGGGGTATTGATGCACGCCGTCGTTAAAGACGCTCCCCAAAACGCAGAAGTATTGCCCCTCCGCGAGATAGTCAAGCGGCGCGAGAACGCCGCCTTTGACCGTAAAAGTCCCTTTATGCTTCGCGGAATCATCGGTAAAATAATTCCGGCAGATAGCACACATATCATCTAACAGCATTTCTCGCACCGCCCATTTTCAGTTATTCATCAAGCGCCGGTATTCGGCTTGAGCACGATGCCATTAAGAGCCGCCGCCTTGAGGGTGTTCTTAAGAACGACGCCAGCGACAAGTTCGACCTCGCCCTTCTTGACAGCACCCGGCTGAGACATATCAGGCATATAGGTGGAAATCACGCTCGTGCCGGTCGGGGAAATGCCGTGGAAGCCATCAAGGCCGATGTTGACCGCGTAAATGCTGGAAGTGCCAGCAGCAGTAGTAGACGCGGCAGAAGTACCGATAACATCGACGGACGCAGAGCCGTTGTAGTACTTGCCCATGTCAAACATCGGGATTCCAGCGAACGTTTCAACCACGCGGCCAAAATCGTCCTTCGTGCGCTCATAGTAGCCGACTCTACGAGCAGCAGCGCGAGCTTTGAGCAGCATTTCGCCATTCATCAGCAGCATGGTCGCGTCGCCATCAAGCGCGTGAACAAGCTGGTCAAGCTGATCGACAAACGCATTAGCGTTGCTGGTCACCTTCGCGGAATCGGACAGATCGATATCCGTCGTAAATTCGTTCGACGTGCCATTGAGCAGCTTCTTCAGGCCATCAAAGGTGTTGGGGACATAGCCAGCGCCGGAAGCAGCGGACGTGCCGTTAATCACAAGATTGTGGAAGTAGTTGCTCGTCGCCTTAATCTTCTGCTGCGCCTGAAATGCCAGCTCATCAATCGCGCCGGAAGTCTCCTGAAGCACGCGATCAACTTCGAAAGAGCCGCCCATGATAACGGCCTTTGCGGTCTTTTCCTCGCGCTTTGCTTCGCCAGCGGTGTACTCGCTACCGATGGTTCGAACCGAAGCCGTGCTTGGGGTTTTGAGCTGGATATAACCATAAGTCAGCGTAGAACCGCCAGTACCCGGAGAAATCGCGTTATCGAACACGAGATTATCAAGCAGGAGAGAAGAACGTCTAAATTCGTCAACCACCATCTGGTCAACGCGGTCAGCCATGCCAATCTTAGCCTCGGAAAGAGTAATAGCCATAAATTATTTATTCCTTTCGATCATATTTTTCACGCAGCGCTTCTGCCAGCGTTTTCGGCGTATTCTTCGCGCCGTTGTTTGCGGGCGGGTTATCAACCTTCGCGCCGGTCGCAGTTTCGGTCACGATGAAATCGGCCCATTCGGTCTTGACGTTTTTAGACAGAGTGTCAACATCTTTGATATTTCCCTGCTCGTCAAGCTCCACACCGTCAACGTCCGAAACTTTCAGGACGCTATCAAGCCGCTTTTCGGAAATGCCTGCATCTTTCAACATTTTGCGATAAGCCGCCAGCTTTGCGCCATGCGTTTCCTTTGCGGTCTGTGCGCTCTTGTAATTTTCAAAATCTTCTTTCAGCGCATCATATTTCACCTTATAACTATCCTTGCCATTTGCTTCAAGCTGCTTTTCAGTTTCTCCCAGCTTTTTCTGGATTTCAGGCAGCTTATCAGCATCAGCCTTATAGCCGTCGCGCTGCTCCTTTAGCGCGTCAACAGTTTCGGTGTGCGCTTCAATAATCTGGTCAATTTTTTCGTCTTCAATGCCAATTGCCTTGAGCATCTTTCTGGTCAAACTCATCTTGCAGTAACCTCCATTTACTTCGGCGGCATTGCCCTGCCGTTAAATTACTGTTTGTTTATCTTATTATACAGCCTGTAATATTTTTTGTCAAATGGTAGCTTTCAGGCATTTTCAAAACTTTCTTTCATCAGCTTTTTGTACTCGCTGCCATGATCTGTTGCCGCTCGCCTCAAAACGTGCCTTGCCTTCATTTTTTTAGTTCCGTTTTCTATGAATGTAAAATATTTAACGCCAGACCCAATCACGACAGCTTCGTCTTTTTCGCCTTCCATGTTGCCATCGTATGACCCCTCTCGCGGCGCGTCCTCGCCTTTTCGCGGTCTGTCTGCCTTGTACGTTTGGATTGCGGCTGGATAACCAGTCACCGCGTGAGTGATGCTATTCCTCGCGAGGCCGGTGTCTACAGGCATTTTAGCGTCTCTTTTTGCATAATCCTCCGCTTTCATCCCGATTGCTTCGAGGCCGCGATGGAGCGCGTTTTCCATTGCTTTCAAAATTTCTTCTGAATTATCGTCAAACGTGACTGTTGCACCAAACGATTTTATCGTTTTTGTAGCCATCAATCCACCTCAATTTTAACGTGCCGCATTTGTTTATCTGATAGCGTTCTCCTAAAACCGACTATTTCGTCACCAAGAGTGCACCGGCAGTTATAAATATTTGCCCCGCTTGCATCCGGGTCACCAGGAAACATGATTTCTCCAACGGAATTTACAAACGGCTCGTCTAAACCTTTCAAAACGCCGTCAAGCTCTGCGTGCCAATCACGTGTCCGGCTATCTTTTGTCGCAATCCATCTCCTTTTTACATCAATTCCAGCGTCACGCGCGCGGTATAGCATATCCATTCTGCCTTTGTTCTCCGCGCCAGTTACCATCGTTCTTGCGTTCCTGATAGCGGATTCTGCATTCATGCGCTCAACTTTTCGCAGCCGCTTGGCGATCTCCGGCATACTTTCGCCATGCAAAATCCCTTGCAGTACCTCGGAATTCATTCTTTTGGTATTCCATCGCTTGTCTTTGGCGACATCCAATTTTCTCGCCGGTAAAAGGGATTTATCTGACTTGATAAGATTCGCAATCGTGTTAGCGTCTACAAGTTCAAACGTATATTTCGGCACTTCTCGCGCGATCTGATTGCCAAAAAAATTATAATTTGTTGCGTAAGTTTTTGGCAATTCACCGTTGATGTAAGCAACAGCCATTTCGTTTACCTGTGACAGCTCTTTCGCAGTGCGTTCAACCATGTGCTTGTAATGGTCGTTCATCAAGGTCTGCTCTCGCTGTGCAGACGCGAGCGCCTTTCCGGCTTTTTTGATTGCATCTTTATCGCCTGATTTTTTAGCCGCGTCATACGCATCCTGCAAAGGCTTGATTTTCTTCGCGGATTCATCCATGTATTCGTTCCACGACTTCTGCACTTCAACATGCGCGCGCGAGTAGATACCACGGAGCTTGCGCTCCATGGCATCTAACTGTCTATCCGTTTTCCTATGCGCGTAATCTGGCATTTATTTCACGCCCATTCTTCGTCGATGTATATATGCGTTAATGTTCCAGCGCGGCTGCGTGCGCCCGTAAAACCGATTCTGATAATGCACCTGCTTGATGCTTTCGTCATCGATTACGACTTTCCGGCCGGTGTCCCACTGATACAGTTCGCCTCGGCCGTCCGCAAGTTTAATTGTCGCCATTAACGATCACCTCGTCTTCTTCGCTTTCCGGTGCAAATCTCTCGGCTTCCTCATTACGCTTGCGCTTGATAATCTCGTCAATCTGCTTGCCGAGGCCGAGAATAAAGCAAAGCTGCTCTGTAACAGTTTCATCATCGAGATATTCAGCCGCGGATAAAATCATGTTGATTTCTTCGCTTTGGTTAATGATTTTCGAGCGTTTGAAGCTAACCTCGTCTTCGATTCCGGCGATTGCAAGAATCTTTTGCACAAAATCAATCACGCAATATTCGTACATGTCCGCCTTGCTGTCAAGCGGCTGGTAAGCTGCGCGAATTTCAGTTGCCGTTTTCGACGCAGATGACAAATCGGAAACATTTAGGCACTGAAAATCTTCGTACAGCCTTGTTCTTATTGTGGAAATCGCCGTGTCGGAAGCCTGGAACGGTGTTTCAACCGTGTGTGCTTCAACCTTTGCCCCGCCGCTCCCGTCACCATCAACGTGGGCGACGTGAACGGTTTTCATGCGCTCGATGAATTTTTGATCGTCCTCGTCGTCCATCCCGCCGCAGTTTGTGATTGCCCAATAAATGTAATTACCCTCGTCCACATTGTTTACAAGGTTGCTGTTCAAAAGGTCAAAGGCATCAAGCGTGCCCTGCCGCCCGACAAGCTCTGACTGCTTTTTGTCGCTACCGTAAAGCGGCACAATCGGAAATGTCGGATAATTATCTCCCTCGAACACTTCGGTGTTATCCGCAGCGTCCTTTGCATCTCCACGGCGTTTAATGATATAAGGGCGCTTCCCGCCATCATCGGCGAATTCGATTTCCGTGCCATTTTGCGCGACGTAATCCGTATATCCATCGATTTCATACAGTGTCGCTCTGAGCGGCTTATCTTCCGCAACCCGCCACCAGCGAATTCCGGCTTTAAGTGCCCCGTCCATCTCGTCATACAGCGGCACGAATTCGGTCAGCGAGAACACGTCCAAATGGTCATAGTTCCAAAAGCCGAAAGACACGCCACCGATAAGCGCCTCTTTACCAGCCTTTTGCAGCTGACTATCAAATTCGTAGCGATTGCCATGGATTTCTTTATCGCCGCCGGAAAGCCGCTGTTTCGTATCACCCTTGCCAAACATCGCGCCATTGCCAAGAAGATACTGGTTTTCCTGTGTTACTGCGAAATTAAAAAAGTTTGATGCAATCTTGTGGTTCGCGCTCCATGCATCCGCGTGTGCCTTCCCGCGAAGATCATAAAGCACTTTCTGATAATGCATGATTTTGGGATTCAGCCCACGATAGTATTGCTCTGCCAGCGATGCAGTTTTATACGCAAAGCTGCTTTTGTGCTCTCCGATCGCCGCCAGAATGAAGCCCATCCGCGCCGCTTCATTATCGCCGAGCGCGGTCAAGTCCTGATACGTCTTTATGTTTACCACCCCGTTAACTCAAAATGGATTGATATTTTTCTACCGTGCTGCTTTTCCTCCACAGCCGCCGCACCTGGCTTGCCACGCTATCCGGTGCATCATCATGTTCAGCGTTCTCGTTGTAATCGCAAATTTGGTCAATAAATTCTTTATCAGTTCCACTGACGAAATAAACGTTGTTCCACTCAGCTTTCAGATACGACGTGATTTTCAGAAACTTATTCATGTTTTCGTGATAAGTTACCGCGCGTTCTCCACGCTTTCGCAGTTCTTTCGCCAAATATCCTTTGTCGCCGTTGTCTTCGCAGTAAATTCTACCAGCATTGAAGCGCTTGCGCAAGCCCTGTATCTCGTCGAGACAGTCATCAACGTGCTTGCGCCACAAGCGCCCGTAAAAATAGTAATTGCCGTCGCGCTTTGACACGATGGTAAATGCAGTATAATCCTCTCCTCCGTATGCAGCGTCGATATGGCAATCTCCCTGTTCAACCAGCGCGGGGTCACAACCAGTGCGCGGGTTGTCAAAGATAACGTCCTCCGATGCAATGTGCCGTAGTTCGTAGTTTGCCGCAAATAGCGAAGCGGTCATTTTTTCTCGGATTTCCGCTATTTCCGCGTCGGTCATCAAACCGGTGGAATAGCAGTCATATTTCTCCGGGTTCGGCATTAGCGAAAACGCATCGGACTGATGCCAAGGCGTACCAGTGTTGAATATTCTCCCGCCACGGTTAATTATGTTTCTCAACTCTTGATAGATTAGTTTTGTTCGGTCGCGTTCAGCCTTTGAAATTCGGTCTTGCACATTGACAATATCGTCTGTGAAAATGCGGTCAAAGTGCTTACCGGTTAGAGAACCGCCCATGCCAAGTCCAACAAGCTGAGATGTTCCGCGAATATCCGTTGACAGGTTGGTGTTTATCTCGTTTGCCGTTGCCGTTGTCAGCTTCAAGTCGCAGCCATAAATGCACTGCACAAAGTACCGCATCTGTTGGCTCTGCAAAATCTTCTTAACCTGCGAAATGACCTCTTTTATATCGTTGTCGGTCTTGCGCATGAACAGCGTTGTGCAGTTTGGAAGCAATACCACAATCAGAGACAGAGCGATGGAAACACAAGTTGTCTTGTAGGAGCCTAACCACGGTGAGCTTGCAACGTTTTATCCTCTTTTCCTCTAACCATATCAATAATCCAGCCGTTGTGCAATTTTGTGAGCTTTGTAAAACCAACAATATGCCCGAACTTATACGGATTGTTCAAGAGAAACTCAACCGCTTCTTTTCTCACCATATTTTAATCACCTCCTATTTTTTTCTGACAAAGATTCCGCAATTCTCTTTTTGGCTATGTTGAAATAACCCTCATCAAGCTCGATACCGATGAAGCGGCGGTTAGCGTTCACGCAAGCCACGCCAGTGCTGCCGCTTCCCATAAATCCATCAAAGATAACTGCGTTTTCATCACTTGACTTTTCGATAGCTTATTTCAGCAAATCAATTGGCTTTTGGTTTTGGCACATCTGTTCTTTCGGCTTCACTCTTGCGAACCGCCAAACATCAGAAATTCTCTTTCCGCGAATTTTTGGCTGACCCTTGCTTGCAAAAATAATAAACTCATAAGAATAGCCAAATGTAGTAGATAAATCTCCCATTCCGTTTCTTTGCTTATCCCAAACGATTATGTTTTTAAGATTAAACCCTGCTTTTTCAATCTGTTGCTTGAAAAAGTCTATTTTCTTGTAATTGCAGAAACAGTAAATAGCCGTGTTGTCTTTCATAATGCGGGAACATTCCTGCGGGTATATTCCAATCATACGCTCATTTGCAGAATTGTTTTCATCGTTGGCAATCTTCTTTGAAAATCGGCTCTTACTATCGTGCCGCGAATAACCGCACAAATACGGCGGATCCGTCAGAACCAAATCCACAGAGCCATCGGGAATGTTCTTCATCAATTCAAGACAATCACCATGCCATAATTCAATCGGATTCACCTTTTACCATTGCCTCCACTTCATCAATGACGCTTTTGTCCACATCTGCAACCATAACGCGTTCCACGGGCTTCTGCCCTGCGGTGTCACGCACTAACTCCCAGGCCTTCCAATCGCCTTTAAGTGCCGCCTGAAAAGCCCTTGCCGCCATTGCTTCTGTGCCTGTCATTGTCTTGCCGTCTTTGCCTGTCAAGTCAGCATCCATCAAAACTTGCATTGCTTCACGGAGGGACTTTTTTTCTCGCCTTGCAACGCCAGAAGCAATGCCGCCTTTTCTTCCGTTTTCTGCCGCTTGTTTGCCGCTTTTGAACTGCGTTGCCTCGGCAATAGGCGGCCTTTTATTGGCCATTTATTTACCCCCCCCCTTTTAATCGCTTATATAATTTTTTCAAATATTTCTCATAATCCCTTATAAATTATATCATATTTTCCCGGCGCAAGCAACAAGAAGCCGCCTACCAAAAGGCAGACGGCAAAAAATTATAGATTGTAAAATGCATTGTAAAGCTCGTCAGCATTTTCGAGCGTGCGATGGGATTTATATGCCTCCGACGCTTTTTTGATTCGATCGTTCAGGGCAAGCGCGCTTCGCTTCAAAAACTCCACTTCGCTCTTATCGCTCACATAAGCGCGTGTAATCTGCCTTTTTAGCTCTACACCGGTTTTTCTGTCGATAACTCCATTATGATACGCCTTGTAAATAATCCGCAGAGCGGTGTAAAAACAAGCGCCTGCGATGTCAAGGCCGCGCGGCATATCTTCGCCATTCATCGCGGCGCGTTCAAACGGGAATTCAGTCGGCATCGTCGTCACCGTCCATTCTCGCCCCGCAGTTGGGACAGTAAGGCGATGTCACATAGTCTTCGCCACCGTCGAGGAGAGCGGTCTTGCGGCATATCGAACAGATGGGATTGCTATGCTGATACTCGTTGTACGGCATATCTTCAAGTGCCCATCCGCCGTCCGTCTCAACTACGCATTGAGCCGTCCACCGCCCATGCACCACCGGCGCAACGTCAGCAGTTGGCGCATCTATTACTTCACCGCGCATATCGTCCACCCAGCAAGCGCGGCACATACAGCCGTTGTGGTCTTTCCCTGCCTCTTTGCACGGTAGACAATATCGCTCTTCGATGTCTTTCAAAAACGCTTCTCGCTCGATGTATTCAGCCATTGTCGTCCTCCTCCACATAGTACCAGCTTTGCGGTGCTTTAGTAATCGCCACCGGAACCATGCAATTTTTATCATAGATACAGGCTGTGCTTTCGTACCCGCTTTTGCTGCATGATTTGCATTTTTTCCAAGTGTGAAATTCTGTCAGTTCCTTCGGCGTATCGTAGATTTTAAGGTCGGAGATGTGCCAGCCGTAGCCGGTTCCCTTTAGGTAGTTCACAATTTCTTCCCGTGTCAGGCGGGCTTGTTTTTCTACGTCGTCCGATACATAGTTGAGAGGCGCGAGCTCATAAATCTGGTTGCAGATGAACTCGCCTATGATCTTACCACTTCCGATTTTATCAAATGCATTGTGGCTGTGATCGTCAGCATAAGAATAACGCTTTCCAATCCAAAAATGATTATTCTTATCTTTTGTGCAGTAAATATAGCACTTGAACGGCGGTTTCAGCTTTGGCTTTGTCTTGCGGACTTCGACAGTTTTTTTGCCGCTGGCAATCTTTTCGCACCACTTTTGGCGGATGCTCAGCATGACAGCCTTACTCATCATTCATCGCCTCCAATGCCTTTTCTGCCTCCTCGCGGATGGGGAATACGGTCTTACCGAATGCTTCAAATGGCACACTATACGCATTTCCATGGCTACCGACTGGGCTAATATAAAAAACTTTTCGCCCGCCATCCAAAACCGCGTGTTTAACTACGCACTCTCTCACATGCTTTTGGTCATCGAGTAGCGCAAGCACTCGCTCTCCCGATTGGCACGGCAGCACCACCAGCCGCCCGGCTTTATCTGCTTCCGCCAGCTCGCGCAGCCTCTCAGCCGCAACGCCAAACGCCGAGACCAGTTGCGCCTTTGCCATCAGCTTTGCCCCTACAACGGAATCGTTGACTTCCTCCGGCGTCAGCTCGGTATCCTCATACGCGCCAAGCCGGTTGACAATCTCGTACAGTCCCCAGCATCCATCGCATTCGCCGCAAGTCTCGGCGCATTTAGAGCGGTATCCATCGCCATATTCATAGGGCACAGTCAGCCTCTCCATCACTCCACCTCCTGCATCCAGAACTTGTGGCGGCAATCATCGCAAGAAGTCTTGGGACACTCTGACCGAAGAGACGCTACGAGACTGCACGGCTTAATATCTATGATGCCATCAAATAATTTCGTTTCCGGCCACTGACCCAGAAACACATCCTGCCGCGTCTTGCGCGGGTGCTCCAGAGACCACTGTTCCACCACCGCAACGGTTTTTTCTAAAAGCTCAATGACGTTATCACATCTGTCGCCGTGATACTCACACTTTGTGCAATCACTGGACAATTTGCACATCCGTCTACATTCGCTAAAAAATTCCGCCACGTCCATCATTTTCTCCTTTCGTTTTCCGTTATCTCCATTGTTCTGCCATAGCCTTAGCAATTCCGGGGAATGTCTTTGCTCTGTTTTTCGCGCGGTCAGTTGTGAACATACCTTTGTGCTGTTCGTTATGCTTCCCGCTATAACTTCCAGACGGGCACCACGTTGCCACTGGGCTTACAATATTTGTCGGATGAAGTGTCTGCAAATTTTTTAGCCAAAGGCACGTCTTTTTGGTGTACGGATGTCCAAACTGCCACGGTTGTATGCTCTGAGCATATTCAGGCAAGCAAAACACACGGCTTGGAACAGGGTTCTCAACGCAAATTTTTGGAATGTCTGCCCACCAGAACCGCATGAACAAGTCTCGGCCTTGAATGCCGAGCATTACACGATCTGCCTGAAGCTGGTGGTCTTTCCACAAATGCCGCGCGCCTGCATTGCTCAAATATGTACATGGCGGGTGAGCAATTAGCAAGTCCCATTTTTCAACATTGTGCTCGATTCCGTCCATCGTTACAATCTTCCCGCCATTTAAGGCTTCGAGAGCGTCGCCGAGAATGTGCTATTCCGGGTGCCCACCGGATGGCTCTTGCACATCGCAACTGTACGCTTCATGTCCGCGTGCACGAAACGCTTTACAAACTCCCTGCGATTCTTCGCAAGCAATAAGCACACGCATCCTCACACCCCCGTGTGCTGCAATTCCTTCAGCGCTTGCTGCATAAACGACAACTGCTGGCGCAGGTCGTCGATCGTGCGCTCCTGCCGCGCCATCTCGGCGGAAAACGCCAGTGCCTTGCGCCGCTCGTTGCAGAGTATGGTTTCCGCTTTCTCGCGCTGCTCGTGCTCCTGCTCGGCGTAATCGCAC
>OIEE01000219.1_pt1 | contig 22467 bp, 17 predicted proteins | sample 1581701 | NCBI WGS metagenome assembly OIEE01 (sample SAMN01760976, study PRJEB22395) | human gut metagenome | reverse complement strand
ATAAAGATGAAACCTTCCCAGATTGTAAGCCAGACATCATACTTTCAAGTCCAGACTGTGGAGCATCTTCTATTATGAGGCTTTCAAAAGTAAAAGAATTGGGCAATCCCCAAGAGAATAAATCCCTGAATCTAGTAATTCAATCAATCTTACATTATAAACCTAAGATATTTCTTATTGAAAACTTACCTCGTTTGCTATCTTTGCTCCCAAAAGAATATCTTCAAAAAACTCTTGAAGACTATAAACTTATTTTTCACGAAAGAAGCGTTTCTGACTATGGTAACTCACAGTTATCACGAAAGAGATTACTTATCATTGGAGTACATAGAAAAACGGGTAAGAAATATTTGAATGCTTTTGATGAAGTATTTCAAGTAAAAAACCCAACAATTACTAGAAATCTACTTAAACCACTCACATTCTCTCAGGAAAATAATACTAACCAGATTCCGTTTATGAGTAAAACTCTGGCAATGTATGACTATCGGAAGCTTCCTGAAAAGAAGAATCTTACAGTAGCAAAGATACATAGACTCTGGGTTAGAGATTTTAAAGATGAAAAGAAGTGGCCTATCAAAACTGCAAAGATGAGTACTCTCCCAGGAGTATATCGATTGGAGTATGATAAACCACCATTAACTCTCAGACCTGCAGATAGGCAATTTAGACCAGATGGATACCCATTGGGAATCGAAGACTTCAAGGCAATTATGGGATTCCCTGATAAATTCGAAATTTACCTTCACAAGAATGGTGATACCTTCGAGGGTGATTTTAAGGATTACCATTACTGGCTTAACAAGGCAAGGTATACAATTGCCAAAGGGGCAGTAGGGGAAATAGGTATTTGGTTCAAAAAATGCCTCAAAAAGGCAAATACCAAGAAACCTTGAGTTTCAGCTTTATATATAAAGTCTTATATATAAGTTTCTGGGGTGCCTTGAAATATATAGATATATAATATACTACGTATATATATCTATATATTTATCTGCGTATATATGTCTATATATTTATCATATCGTAAGTAGTATATTTGGATATTATCTCACTTCGTTCGATAAAGGTAATCGCTTAGCGATTACCGAATAGATAGTATCATTAAAGCGTGCGACTATTTCAATTTGAAAACTTAATATATCGGATTATGAGAATGATTAATGCAAAGTACCCAATTACCGAATTGAACATTAACAACATCCTTAAGTTCTTTCGGATTATTTATCGGAATTTACCTTCGATACGTTTTGAGATTATTGAAACCAAAAGTACTTTTCAATTCAAGTTCCATATCATTAAGTCAAACTTAAGTCCAGTAGAACGTTATTGGTTGAAGAGTAAGATTAAGAAATTCATCAAGTATGAAGACATTTAAGAGGGCCTTGTTTATTGTACTTCTAGGATTTACTATTTACCTTTGCTTCAGGAATTACAAACTTTCTCGAGAGGTTGATTCCCTGGAACTAGCGGTCAATGAAATCCCAGATACAGTATACACAGAGAAACCCTTCAAACCAGAGAAGAAGTACTCAGAAAAAATTGAACCAGGTAAAATCTTAGTTCATGATAATAAGCAGCCAACTCTCTTTCCTGATTCCATGCTAAGGCAGCCAGTTATCAGTAACCAAGATTCCCTGGTTCAAATTGTTTTGAAGAAAGATAAGTTGAACTTAAGTCTGTTCAATAAGGAGACTAACACTTATTCAACTAGACTATTCCCAATCGACTTAGATAAGTACAACTACAACTGGTATGAAGGTCAATTAACTCGAAAGAAAGTTGCAAGGTTATCACTTAGTCCATACGTTTATGGCAAATACAGACCTTTCAATAATCTCTTCGATATGGGAGCTGGTCTTTCAATCAAGACTAAGAGATTTAATTACAAATTCGGAGTCAATACCTTTTACTACCCAAAGATAAAATCTGGTATAGGTACTGACATCGAATTTCAAATAACGTATAACTTTTAAGTAATGGCAAAGACTATCTCAGAAACTAGAACTACCTTAACTCGGGAGGAGCTATCAAACCTATCCCGAGTTTCTAGTGATGTTTTCTTTTTTAGCCTTTTTTGCTATGTGATACATCCAGTAAAAGGAAAGGTAAGATTTGATTTATACCCATTTCAGAAATCAGTTCTCTACAATTTCATTGCCCAACGATTCAATATCATTCTCAAGTTCCGTCAGGCAGGAATTACAGAACTTATTTCAATGTACTGTCTTTGGTTGGCGATGTACCATCCCAACAAAAAGATAAACATTATCTCTATCAAAGACACAACTGCTAAGAAGGTGCTTAAGAAGATTAAGTTCATGTACAAGAATCTTCCATGGTACCTTCAAACTCCCATAATCAATGGTAGAGCTGGAGAATACGGTTCTGCTTCCATGATAGAATTTGATAATGGGTCATTTATTGAATCTATTCCGACATCATCCGAAGCCGGTCGTTCGGAATCCCTTTCTCTTCTGGTAATTGACGAGGCAGCAGTAGTAAGATGGGCTGCTCAAATTTGGGCTGCTGCATTTCCCACTCTTTCCACTGGTGGAGCTGCCATCGTCAATTCCACTCCCTATGGAGTTGGTAATTTCTATCACTCAACTTGGGTAGATGCCATTGCAGGAGGTAATCCTTTTAACCCAATTCGATTATACTGGCAAATGCACCCAGAACGAGATATCAATTGGTATAACCAAATGTCTTCTGCTTTGGGAGCAAAACGAACTGCACAAGAAATTGATGGTGACTTCTTATCATCTGGTAATACAGTCTTCGACTTAGCCGATATTAAAGCTATCGAAGACTGCCTTAGTGATTACCCAGTTATTAAGAAGAGATTTAATGGTCAATACCGACAATTCTGTGAACCCGAATCAGATAAAGAATATTTCATTGGTGCAGACGTTTCAACTGGTAGAGCTTCTGACTACTCTTCATTTACTTGTATGGATAAGTTAGGAGAAGAACAAGTAGTATATAAGGGAAGAATGGCAGTGGGAGCTTATGCTAAGTTACTTGGTGATACTGGGAAGTTGTTTAACTGGGCAGTAATAGCTCCAGAATCCAATGACGTTGGTTTATCAGTAACTTCTAAGCTTCAAGACGAAGGCTACCCTAACCTTTACTACTACCAGAAGATGCTAAAGAAAAAAGGTAAAAGTAGACCTGAAATGGATAAATCCCCTGGTTGGTTAACCACCCAAAAGAATCGTTCAGTGATAATAGAAAACTTGGAAGAAGATATTCGATTAGATCACGTAATCATTAAGGACCCATTCTTTGTACAAGAAGCTTATACCTTCATCTATGATGGTTTAGGTAGACCTGTTGCAATGGGTAAACATAGGGCTAACAATTCAGCTGTAGATGTAGACCTTGAAGGAGATGTATATGCCGATGATGATATCTTTGGAAAAGCAATATGTAATCACATAAGGAAAGGAAAAACTAACGTAATCGTACAACCAAGATGAAAAAGTACTTCAATTTTAGTTGGGGTTGGGGACGTAAGAAGGACCCTCCCAAGAATGGTACATCCTCTAATAAAGAGGAGAAGCCTGCCACATCGATTTCGCCTGGTAGGGTTTCAGTTGACGATGATAGCGATAACTTAATTACATCATTACAGGGGTTGACTAAATTAGTTGAACCCTCTTTTCGTGTTGATGTGATACCTTTAATTCGGGATTTATATAAGGTAAATCCTGATATGGGCATTGCATTGCAAGATATGTTTAAGTTAGCTAACACCAGTCATACAGTAACTTTCCCTAATAATACAGATGAAGAGGCTTCAAAGATGAGAGAACATCTTAAGAAAGCCACCAAGGGATGGACCAGATATACTGCTGGTATAGATGGTTTAGTTAACAAGATGATTGTTCAACTTCTTGTAAGTGGGGCAATATCCGTAGAAGGCGTACCAAATGACAAGCTTGATGGATTGGCTACGGTATTATTCCTTAAGCCAGAGCATATCAAGTTTAAACGTGAATTAAATGGAGTGTATGCTCCTTACCAAAAGAATATAAATTTCTTTGTTAAGCAACAAGATTACATTAAGCTTAACCCAGAAACCTACTTCTATGTTGGTATGTTCAATGATACCGATGAACCTTATGGAGTTCCTCCATTTATGCCTGCATTGGATTCTCTCAAAGGACAAAATGATATGAAGATTAACTTCAAACATATCATGGAGATTTGTGGTATGGTTGGTTTCTTAGAAGCTAAAATGCAGAAATCTCCACAAAGACCCAACGAGAGTATCAAAGCTTATGAATCCCGATTATACCATGAACTTAATATCCTTAAACGTAATGTTAAAGAGGGTATGAAGGATGGAGTAGTTGCTGGTTACATAGATGACCATGAATTCAAACTAAATTCTACTACTAAGGAGCTCGGTAATATCGAGAAGCCTTGGAATATGAACCAACAATCTGTAGCAAATGGGTTGGGAGTTAATGGCTCTATCATTGGGGTATCATCTACTACTGGTGAAGGTGCAACGGGTATAATGCTGTCTAAGATGATTAGCCAGTTAAAAAATATCCAAATGCTTGTAGCTTATGTATTGGACCGACTTTATTCTCTAGAACTGCGTCTGGCAGGATTTAATAATAAGGGAATGAAGATTGATTGGGGAACTTCTACAGTTTCTGATGAAGTTAAAATCCAACAAGGTCTTCAGTATAAGATACAGAACCTTGACTTATTGTATAAGGCAGGTATCATTAGCCAAGAGCAATATGCTTGGGCAATGGGTTATGATTCACCAGATGAAAAGGAACCAAGAGTTTCACTTGAGGACCAATTTGCTAAGGGAGGTAATACAGACCCACAAGAGGGTACCAAGAAGAAACAAAGGCAGGATGATAAAAACCAATCTGCTCGTAGGTCAAGAGATAAGACAAACCCGGCTCCTTCTCGAGGAGACCAAAATACTAAAGCAAGATGAGTAAATTCACAAAGAAAAACAAAGAGCATCTTGATTCTATGGTGATAGGTCAAGGCCATACCATTATGGCTGGGTATATCCCAGAAGCAGTGGGAGCCAAGGCTTTCTCCGAGAATTATTACAAATGGAAGAATCCTACACCGGACACCATTGCTCAATTTGGATTTTGGGGAGGGGATATAGATTATAATACCTATTACCCTAACCTGGATAAATCGGAATTAACTCCAAAGGATGAAGAGTTTATCGAACCTATGTTCCGATTACTTTCAGAAACGATTGTATCTAAGAATTGGAACCCGACAGACTTTGGTCAGAATGGAGTACTAAAGGCTTCTATGAAGATGTTGCTTGGTCAAACAGTAAACTGTGACCATGAAACCAACATTGGTAATGCTATTGGTGCTGTATCACAAGTAATGTGGCAGGAATCCTACAAAGACGGTAGCTTTACTATACCCGCTGGTATCAACGGTATTCTGAAAATCGATGGTAAGGCAAACCCAAGAATTGCTAGAGGCATCCTTATGGAACCTCCTTCAATTCATAGTAATTCAGTTACTGTACAATTTAAGTGGGATAAATCCCATCCCCAAATGGAAGATAACGAATTTTATCAGAAACTGGGTACTTATGACTCTAAGGGAGTTATGGTACGTAGAATTGTTACTGAAATTGTTCGTTACCTTGAGACCTCACTAGTTTCACATGGTGCTGATTCATTTGCCCAGAAAATTGGTTCGGATGGTAAAATCATTAACCCAACCTTTGCCAAAAGAACTTGGGCATCTTATGAAGAATACAGAGATGATAAATCGAAGCAATACTTCTTTACTGATTATAAATCAGATTTAACATCATATCAAGAAAAGAACGATACTCAGGGTTCTTTTAATGATAATGATGCCAATGATAATCATTCAAATAAAGATAACATGAACGAATTACAAAAATTTCTTGAAAGCCTTTTTGGGGATAACATGCTTACCCTGGAAGAAGGTAAAGAGATGAATCAGGAAAATGTAATCGCCTGCATTCAGACTTTGGTATCATCCAGAAACGAATTGCAAACTTCGGTAGATAATCTTACTACAGAGAAAACTTCTCTTACGGAACAGATTACCAACTTGAATGCCGAAGTAGCTAACTTGAAGGAAATGGCAACCGTAGGAAAGAATCACATTGCTTCTCTACGTGAAAATGCCGTAGAAACCTACAAGAAGTTAATGGGTGATAAGGTAGATGAGACAATCGTTACGATGCTCAATGCCGAGACTACTGGTATTACTACTCTTATTTCCTTGACCAAGGATTACCAAGCTCGCTTGGAAGAGAAGTTCCCTCTCACTTGCTCAAAATGTGGTTCTAAGGACGTCAACCGTGCTTCCTCAATTGCTGAGGATGATACCGAGGGTAAAACTGGAACCCAGGGTACTGATACCCAATGGAATTCAGAATCTCCGAGTACTAAGAATGTAATCGATAACTTGTATCGAAACAAAATCAAATAACTAATATAAATAATCCGCGTTATGGAAAAAACTAAAATCGTAAACGACCCTCAGCAACTTACTCTCTTTGGGGAAAGAACCCCGAGAGCGGTGATTTACAAAAGTGAGTCACACAAATTGCACCAGGCTTTCAATGTTAAAGCTGGAGAGAAAATCGTACAGGGTATGCCAGTGGCTTTGAATGAAGAAGGTTTGATTTACCCTTGCACTGATGTAGCTACTCAAGTTTATTTGGGTGTAGCAGTAACGGATAACGTTAACCCTGCTTATCAACCTCAAAGAAATTTCCCGGTAGAGGTAACAGTAGCTATGGAAGGTTACATGATTTGTAACTGGGTATCAAACGGAAATATCGAAGCTGGCTATGTAACTCCCGATGGAGAATTGCTTAACGATAGATTCGTAAAAGCTAACCAAGCAACTTCAACCCAGTTCATTGCCCTTAATCCTGCAGAAGAAGCAAATGAGGTAATTCAAGTACTCATCAAATAAGAGAAAAGAAGTTATGGAAAATAAAATAGATATTACAAAGTTGAAGGCTCAGGATTTTATGAATGAGCTGCCGGAAATGGTAAGAAGCTTGGAAGCTGTTCGTTCCGGTTCACAGGACAAGAAGCCTGTAGAGGTAACTTTTGGAGAATTGGTTACCGGTAAATGGGGTATTTCAGAAGATGAACTTTTTGAAAAGATGGGCATCAATCCAAAAGTGGACACGATGCAGAACATCTTTACAATGCCCCAACAGAATATTCGTTGGATTGTTCCGGAAATCATTCGTGCTGCTATCACATTGGGTATGCGCCAGGCTCCGTTCTATCCGAATATCATTGCATCTGACCAACCAATCAATGGTTTGCAAGCAATCATGCCGATGGTTAACATGTCGGATGCTGCTCCTGCAAAGGTTAATGAGGCAGAAACTATCCCATTGGGTGATGTTAGCTTCGGACAGAAATCGGTTAGCCTCTTCAAAATCGGAAAAGGTTTCAAACTTACTGATGAAGTTCGTAACTATGTTTCGCTCGATGTCTTGGGAATCTACCTTCGTGATTTTGGTGTTCAGTTGGGTTATGCTCTGGATACCCTGGCTATGGACGTTGCTATCAATGGTAACAACCCTGATGGCTCTGAGTCTGCCCCGGTAATCGGTGTATACGAAACAACTAATGGTATCACTTACAAAGACCTTCTGCATATTTGGGTACGTGCTGCTCGTATGGGACGTAACTTCCAAACTATGATTGGTGGTGAAGACCAGGCAATCGAAATGCTGAACTTGCCGGAATTCAAGGATCGTCACTCTGGTACTACAGAAGCTACCCTGAATGTTAAGTCTCCTGTTCCCAAGAATGCTGACTTCTACATTCACCCGGGTACACCCGACCAACAGTTGCTGTTGATTGATACATCTGCTGCCTTGATTAAGCTTACTGCTCGTCAGTTGATGCTTGAATCTGAAAGAATCGTTTCTAACCAGACTCAGGCAATCTATGCAAGCTTGACTACTGGCTTCTCTAAGATGTACCAGGATGCAACTCTGTTGCTGGCTGCTGACAAGAAGTTCTCAGAATTCGGTTTCCCCGAGTTCATGAACATAGACCCCTATTTGATGGTTAATCTAGAATAATAAGGGACGCCCGGTTTCATCTATATAAATTCCCTGAGAGGGTAGGTAACTAAAAAGACCTATCCTCTCTTTAATCATTTTTAAATCTTAGGAAATATGGCTAAAGATAAATATACAGTAACTGTGGGACCAAGAGCTTACAGTTTTCATGACCAATCAACTGGTATTACCGTTTGTAGAGGAGAAGACAAGGAACTCTCTCGTCGTCAATTCCGTGCACCAAAGATTCAGAAGGCAATTGCCTCTGGCCATCTGATTATCATTGCTGATAAATCAGAAATCGAAAAGTATTCAGAGGCCGACATCGAAAAGTTGGATAAGAGACTGAATGCTCAGTTCAAGAAAGGCATGACTCTTGAAAAACTTGCAAAGGGCTATTCCCTGGAAGAACTGAAACTGGTAGCAGGTCTTCATGAAATCGTTGCCGAGAAAGATGATACAGTAGAAACACTTATTCAGGCTTTGCTGGAAGAATTCGAATCCTCTTCTAAAGGGTAATATATGAAAATTACATAAGACAGACTAATATGAATAACAATCTGGACTTTTTGTACGTTACGTCAGGTCTGGAAGTTTCATTCAGAGTCATATCCAAAGTCCCGGCCAAATCCATTTTTGACTGGGACTTTGGCGATGATAAGGGAGAGGTTTTCAATGGTGGAAGACATGTTTCCTATTCTTATGAAACTCCCGGTTTCTATACAGTAACCCTACATGTAACCAACTCGAAGGGTTTAGATATCACCGTAGATAAGACTCTGGTAGTTTGTGATTATGGTCATACGGCATTAGCCGATACAATATATAACTTAATCGACCATTACATCCCCTCAGAAATATCAGAGGGAATGACCAGGGAAGATAAATCTATCTACATCACCAAATGGCAATATTATATTGGTCCTCTAGTAAATCACCAAATTCCTGCAGATAAGTATACTGATGAATTATGGTATGAAGCACTAGAAAATCAATTAATAATGGAATTGGCAGCATGGGACTTTCTCAATGTGAAGATACTTAATCTATTAACAAGTACTTCAGAATACCTAAGTCAATTAACTTCTACCAAAGAACAAACTGGTGATGGTACTTCTAAACCCGAACTTGCCCGAGGTGATAGGATAAAACAAATCACTACTGGGCCTACTGAAGTGCAATATTATGATACCTTGGCAGATGCTACAAGTTCCCTATGGAAAACACTTTCTCAAGCAATGCAACCAGGTGGATTAATAGATGAATTAAGAAAGAACCTTTGTATGTTAGCTTCACGATTAGAAATTTACTTACCGTTCTGTAATGAAGTATTCAGAACCGTAGTCCCAAAAGTAGTTAACAGAAGGCAACCTGGAGTATTAGATGGGCCAAATCCAAGTGCTCCAGTGAAAGGTGGTAAGAAATCAATTCTAACTAAGTTATGACAAAAGAACCCTGGAGAATGGTAAAGAACCGCTCTTGGGATAGATACAAGAAAATTATCACTGACTTCTTAGATTGGGATGCTGGTAGGCAATCCATAACCTGGGCCAAACATGTTAATCAGCTTCTCAGTCATGCCGAAGACAGTATACCTAAATATTATAACATCCAAATCGAGGCATTATGTTACTACAATGCTTTCAGAAACTGGCCTATCAATAAGGCAACTATTTCAGGAGAATTGGATGATGAAAACTTATCAATACTAATTTCTAAATCTTATATAGAACAAATCGGTTATCTTACACCGGAAGGTTATTGGGATTTTAATTGGGAACAAGATAGGTTTGTAATTAATGGTATAACGTATAAGCCTTCTGGAGATACTCAGACTGCTCAGGCAAAGGATGAGGCTTTAGTTTTCATGATTATCCTAAAGAGAGACCGAGATACCAAAGTTGAATTTGTAGAATAAAAATAAAGTATATGGCAAAGATGTTAGTACTGAGGTGGACACCAATTACTACAAACAGTGGAATTTGGTTTGATAGTAATCTGGTTATCCTCAATGGTACCTCTGGAGTTCATATTGAAATGAAAGGTAATGGCAATGATGTAACGGCATTTCAATCGATGACCGGAAACAAATTTGTCACCTGCTTTCAAGATTACTTCGGGGATATCTGGGATAAAATAATACCTCATCCTGGTATAGGCCAGGTAATAAAGTTCCGTGTAAATAGGCTTCCTGATTATGCTTGCATACGGGGAGATATTGAGGACGGTGGAGATGTAGACCCCGAAAATCCGGATGTACCAATAAATGCCTTCTGTGGTTCAGAGGGAGAACCATTCAGGGATATTGATTCTGAATTCTTACTGGGTCGTCAACGTGCAGTAATTAATCCTTAAATTTTATAAAATATGTATGTAAGTAAGTATTATACCTGCGAAGAAATAGACCAGCGGTTATTACAGGGTTACTATGATGACTTTGTTAAAGCTGGCTTTGGAGGAACTATAAATGAGTTCTGGGCCTTCGTACTTTCTATCAAGAATAAGGTAGATAAGAAAGAAGGATACGACTTATCGAAAAATGATTTTACCGATGAGTTGAAGGCTAAACTTGATGGCATCGAAGAACATGCAAATTATATCACTAAAGTTTCTCAGCTTGAGAATGATTTGAAATATCAAACCGAGGAAGAAGTTAAACAGATGATTAGTGATTTGGTTGATGGTGCTGATGATGCCCTTGATACTCTTAAAGAGTTGGCAGAAGCATTGGGCAATGACCCCAACTTTGCAACTACCATCACTAATAAATTAACCGACCTTCGTACTGCTTTAACCGAAGAGGTTAATCGTGCTAAGGAAGCCGAAGCTGCTCTGGGTGCTGCAGTAGCTGCAGTTCAGGATAACCTAGAATATGGGTTAGACCAAATCAATAAGAAGATTGATACCGTTAAGGCAGACTTAAAAGCTGAAATCGACCGAGTTGAGAAGAAGGTAGATAAGAATGCTGAAGACATCAAAGACCTTGAAGATAAGGTAAATCAAGATAATGATGAACTTGAGAAAGAACTCAAGGGCCTTATTCAAAAGGAAAAAGATGAACGTATCGCTGCCGATAATGAGATTAAGGAAAGTGTAAATAACCTTAAGACTCTCCATATCAATGATAAGGCCGCACTCGAGGCAAAGATTGCTGAAGAAACTGCAAATCGTACCAATGCAGATACCGTACTGGATTCTAAGATTAATGAAGAAATCACTAATCGCCAGGCTGATACTTTAGCTCTTCAAGGTAAGATTGACCAAGAGAAGGTAGACCGTCATTCTGAGGACCAAGTTCTTCACAATGAAATCTCTAAAGAGGTAACAGATCGTACTAATGCAGACAATGCTCTTCAAGGTAAGATTGACCAGGAAGCTCAAGCACGTACTGCTGCAGACCAGGTATTACAGAACAATATAGATTCAGAGGCTACTGCTCGTGCTGCTCAGGATTTAGTTCTCGAACACAAAATCGAGGATATAAAAGAGCAGGGTGTAGAAGACAAAGAACAATTGCTTAATGCTATTGCTGCCGAGGCTGCTGCTAGAGAAAAAGGGGATAAAGACCTTGATGCTAAGAAGGTAGATAAACGTGAAGGTTATTCTTTGACTAAGAATGACTTTACCGATATACTCAAAGCTAAATTGGATGGCATCGAAGAAAAGGCAAACTATATTACCCATCTCTCCCAGCTTATCAATGATGCCGGTTTCCAAACTGAAGAAGAAGTAAATGCTGCTATCCAAAAGATTATTGGTTCAGCACCAGAGGTACTTGATACTCTTAAGGAAATTGCCGATGCCCTTGGAAATGACCCCAACTTTGCAACTACCATCACCAGGAAGTTGGCTGCAATTACAGAACAGGTTAACCAAGAAATCGAAGACCGTATTGCAGGAGACGAGGCAAACAGTGCTGAAGTAGCTGCTGAAGTTCAAGCTCGTAAGGATGCAGATACTGCCCTTGAAACTAAACTGAAAGAATACGTAGACAATAAGTCTGATACTGGAGATGCTGCACTCGGAGTTGTAAGAGATAACCTTAATAAGGAAATCCAAGACCGTAAAGATGCCGATGCAGTAATTCAGGCTAACTTGGATAAGGAGATTGCCGAAAGAAAGGCTGCTGATGAAGCATATACTCAAAGTCTGGCTAACGTTAACCAGCGTATCTCAGACTTGGCTTTGAGTATGCAAAAGTCTATCAATACTTTGCGTAATGAGCTTACTGAGCAGGTAAATGCCAATACTACGGCAATCGCTACTAATCAACATAATATAGAAAGAAATTCAGAGGCAATCACAAACTTAACTAAGACTGTAGGTGATAACTACAAGGAAGTTAAGGATATGATTAACGAAGAAATCGTTGACCGTACGAATGCCGACAGTGCTTTGAGTTCTCGTATCGATACTCTCAATATTGACCTTAATACTGAGAGTGTAGAAAGAAAAGCTGCAGACCAAGTTCTTCAGGTAAATTTGGATAAAGAAGTAGCAGACCGTACTGCAGCCGATAAATCTCTGAGTACTGAGTTCACAGCTAAATTAGATAATGCTAAGCAGGCTTTGGAATCTGAGGTAGCTAGCCTTAATACTAAGCTTGAACAAGAAAAGGAAAACCGTATTGCTGGTGATAATGCTTTGGGAGTTCGTATTGATTCTCTAGAGGCAGGTAATACCAATGCTATGAATGAATTAAAAGCAAAGGTAAATGCTAATACTACTGCTATTAATGTAGAGAAAGACCGAGCAATTGCCAAAGAGACTTCACTTGAGGCAAAGATTGATACCAACCTTCAGAACCATAAAGATGATATGGCGGGTATCAACCAAAATATACTTACCGAAAAGAATGACCGCTTAGCTGGTGATACCGAGTTGCAGAATAATATCGATAAGGAAGCTACAGAACGTGCTAACCAAGATACCCTTATTAATAATGCTATTGCTCAGGAAAAAGCAGATCGAATTGCTGCTGACCAGGCAATGGATGGAAAGAAGGTAGATAAGGTAGACGGTAAAGTACTTTCTTCAAATGACTTCACTGACTTGCTATATGCCAAGTTGGATGGCATCGAAGAACATGCAAATTACATCACTAAAGTTTCTGAGTTATTAAACGATTCAGATTTCCAGAGTGCTGAACAAGTAGAGGCAGCTATCCAAAAGATTATTGGCTCTGCTCCAGAGGTACTTGATACTTTGGCTGAGATTGCTAAGGCTCTCGGTGATGACCCTAACTTTGCAGCAACTATGACTGCTAAGCTTACTGAGTTGGAGAATAAGCTTGAAGCTGAAAAGAATCTGCGTGAACAAGGAGATAATACTCTGCAACAGACTTTCACTAACTTAAGTAATACTCTTACTACTACGGTAAATGAGTTGAGAACTTTCGTAACTGAAACTCGTACGGAGCTGTTAACTTCCTTGAATGCTACCAATGCTCTGGTAACTCAGAATGCTGCCAATATTCAACGTAATCTGGAATTGATTCAGGGTATTCAGGATAACATTAATGGTAACTATACTGCCATTACCGATTTGCTGAATAATGAAATCGCTGCTCGTAAGGCTGAGGATATTCGATTAGAAGCAAAGATTGACCAGAATACTTCTGACTTAAATACAGAGAGAGAGGAAAGAAAGGCCGCAGATAAAGTTCTCCAGGATAACATTGATGCAGAAGAAGCTGCCCGTATTGCTGCCGATACAGCTTTGGGTAAACGTATCGATAAAGAAATTCAGGACAGAACCGATGCTGATACTGCCTTAGATAATAAATTCACTAACATTACCGATGATCATGAAGAAAGACTGGTAGCTGAAGAAGGTACTTCTGATGCTTTGCCTGATACCATGGTTACCGATGTTAGTGCTGTAACAAGAACCGGTACCCAACTTTCTTTCAAGGTAAAGACTTCAACCAAGGATAATGCAAATAACCAATATGGTGAAGAAGTAGAAGCTACCAAGAACTTACTCCCGGTAACTCAAACTCTTGCAGGAGTTATGTCTGCAGCAGACAAGGTTAAGTTAGATGGGTTAGACCCCAATTCTCTGACGGATATCTCTGCAGCTTCAGATGCTAATAAGGTAACGGTAACGGTAACTAAGGATAACGGTTTGAATGCTGATACTACCGAAACTTTCGATTTGCCTCAGGTATCGGCTACTAAGGCTGGTACGATGACTGCTAAGGATAAGGTTGAGTTAGATAGAATCTCTACGGCTAACTTTGCTCTTGGTGCAGTAACTCCCAATGAAACTACTGTTGGCATAGCTGCTACTAAGACCGTAGTTGAAGATGGTACAGTAGAACAGAATCCTATTACATTGCCTGCCTCTACTGCAGAGAAAGCTGGTGTACAAACTGCAGCAGATAAGAAGCTGTTTGATTCTATACCAGATAATATTATTATCTTATCTGGTGATAAACCAGTTGAGGTAGGTCAACAAAGCAGTAATGTTACTTTAACTCATAATTTCTCTTCTAAAAAAGAAGAGGGTATTTATACTCATGAGCCTGAAGATTATAAGACTACTTATATCCCAGCAGCTACTACAGAGAAAGCTGGTGTAATGACCGCCCAAGATAAAGTTAATCTGGATGAGACATTACCCAATGCTATTGCTCAAGAGGTTCAGGACCGTAAAGATGCTATCGAAGCTTTGGACGGTAAATCAGAAGCCGCTCTTGCTCAAGAAGTAGCTGATAGAAAAGCTGCAGATACTGCTTTAGATACCAAGTTTACTAAAGCTGTAAACGATGAAGCAACTGCTCGTACTTCTGCTGATACTGCATTGGGTGCAAGGATTGATAAAGAGATTGCTGATAGAACTGAGGCAGACACTGCCCTTGATAATAAACTGCAGAATAACATTAACACTCTAGAAGCTAAGCATGATGCCTTTGTAGCAACTAAGGGTAAGGCTGATGGCTTTGCTCCATTGGATGGGAATGGGTTAGTACCTGCTAACCATTTGCCTTCATATGTAGATGATGTACTTGAAGTATATGCTACCTATGATGTAAGCCCCACTGGAGGTCTTACTAATGTTCAATTGTATACGGATGCAGGTCATCAAACTCCCGTAGTTGGAGAATCTGGTAAGATTTATATAAATGTTGCCGATGGTGAACCTCCATACCAATTCCGTTGGTCAGGTACTAAATTCGTAGACAGTAATACTTCGTCTCTTATCATTGGGGAAATCGCAGGTACTGCTTTCGAAGGTAGTAGAGGTAAGCATCTTGAGGATGTGGTATCTAGCATGCCTAAAAATTTAATTAGTAAGGTTTCAATAGCTAACAAAAATAAGCGTAATATTATTATCTTATGTAACTATTCTGCTACGGATGGTCAAGGGCATTACATTGATAAACCCGATGGGATGGTAATCTCTCTAACCCCAGCCACTACTCAAGAAGCTGGTCTGATGGATGCCGATAGTGTAATAAAGCTTAATCAAACCTTACCAGATGCTATTGAAGCTGAACAAGAGGCCCGTATTGCAAAAGATAATGCTCATGATAAGCTGATTAATAGTTTACCGAATGAAATAATGACGGTAATTAACTCTATTAATCCAGCTGCGGGTTATCTCATTCTAAAATATTTTAGATGGGTAAAGAATACTGAAGAAGGCTCATATGCTAGAGGTACTGATGTAGATGTTAATATCCCTGCAGCAACCAAAACTGCTGCTGGTGTAATGACTGCATCCGATAAGACTAACCTTGATAATACAGTACAAGGCCTGGCAAATGAGATTACCGATAGAACTAATGCTATCAATGCTCTTCGTACAGAATTAAAAACCTATATTGATAATCAAATCTCTGATACAGGTTCAGATGTAACTGCATTGGAAACTAAGGTAAATAACCATATTGCCAATAAATCTAATCCTCATGTAGTTACCAAATCCCAGGTTGGTTTGGGTAATGCTTCCAATACTTCGGATGCAAATAAGCCAGTATCTACTGCTCAGGCTGCTGCTATTGCCGATGCTAAGGCTGCAGGTACTGCTGCTCAAACTGCAATCAATAACCATGCAGGTCTAAGGAATAATCCTCATGTAGTTACTCGAGCTCAGTTAGGATTGGCAACTACAGATAATGTAGTATTTGCTAAAACTACGGCACCATCCGGTTTCTTCAAAGAATCTTCAGATATTCGACTCAAATCTAATGTTAAAGATTTGAATCATACTCTGGAACAGATTTGTCAGATACCAACTAAATCTTTTGAAATAGCTGGTAAAGAGGATGAAGGAACTATTGCTCAAAATCTGGAAGCATTGGGATTTGGCAAATATGTGGATGAGACTCCAGTAGAGAAATCTACTGTACCTAATTCAGATGAATTCGAAACCTTAGAAATCAATGGGGAAGAATATGTACTTGTAAAACAAGTAAAATACCATAAGATGTCAACTCTGGCTATCGAAGGTATTAAACTTCTTTATGATGAGGTTAAGGCTTTGAAAGCTGAGATTCAAGAACTTAAAAATAAATAATTGTAATGGGAGAGATAGCAACCTGGAGTGCTGTCAAAACTAAAGTAGGCCTTGGTAAGGATGGTAATGATTGTCCTACCAAGGCTGAATTGTTAGCACTCTCCCCTACTGGAACAGGGGAAAGTTATGTGGGGTTGGAGCTATCCAATGCCAGTTCCTATAAAGATACTGAAGTAGTAAAGTTAGAAGATATTCATAAGGTAACTTGGAAATATACTTTTACTCTTTGGACAGATACTTTGAATTTCTCGGCTTTAGGCGGAGAACCTACTAATGAGAAGCCTTGGTTTGGGGCTACTTCTACTAGAACTAAATATTTGGATGGTGTAGCTACTAGTACTGTAGAGAATGTTGCATATAGTCATTCGGGCAGACCTTCTTGGGTAACTTGGGCAGACGGTACAGGTTGGAGAGCTACCGAGAATCTTGAGTTAACTGCCAGGTCTAAAACTGACGGTACTATCATACAACAAGGTTCAGGTAAAACCTATACTATCAAATGGTATCAGGAAGCTGCATCTCAATCTTGGCGTTATGGTTGGAGTGTAACACCTACCTCTATGTCTTTTGGGGCTACTGGAGGTACCAAAACTTTTTCAGTTACTTCTTACAAGCAAGAATTAAGAAATGGACATAATTATGGTAACCAAATTGCTTTAACTTATACTAGAGCCAACTCTGGTAGCGTATCTGGAAGCGGTACTTCTGTAACTATGGATAATAATACCTCTACCAGTACACGAAGCGGTACGGTAACCTTAACACAAGCTGAAACTAATAGGAAGGCAACCATCAGTTGTTCTCAATCAGCAGGTTATAGAACCTATAGTGAAATCACTGCAAGTGGAGGAAGCGTATCCGATATACCTGCAAGTGGAGGAAGTAGAAGTTCATTCTCAACTATGCCCTCATATTCTCAAACTTGGGGATGGAATGGTTCTACAACTGGAGGTGGCACAATTACAAGCGGTGCTAGCATTAGTTATGGTACTGCAGTTAGTGCAGGTTCTTTGGGAACTACGGTTAAATCTAGAACCCAGGTAGGAACCCTTACTGGTACCTTATCACTAAATGGTAAAACCAAATCTGTAAGTGTACCAGTATACCAAGCAGCAAATGAACTTACTGGATACACTTATGGCTCTTGGAGTGTAAGCTTAACTGCAAGTTCTTATACCATCAGTAATACTGGAGGTAGTGTAACTTTGTACCCAAGTGCTAGTAGACCAAGATATGCGAATTATACTTCGGGTTCAAGTACAATGGATAGTTCTGATAGTGCTACCCCAAGTTTAAGTACCAATGGTACCTCAGGATTTAGCTTATCAGGTACTACTCTTAGGGCTTCTGAGAATACCAGTACTGGTAGTAGGTCTATTAGGGTTATGGCTTTTTATGTAGGTGCTTCCGATTATGTGGATATCACTCAGGGCGGTGCAAGTGTATTTTATAATTATTATTTTAATTGGGGGAGTGCTCCTGGAAGTCAGACTTCTAAATCTATTACTCATCCAGCTTTGGGAAAAACTGAAGAGGTTCCATTCATCTCTTATAAAAAGAAAGTGATAAATGGTACAGAAACCTCTGATATATATCCGGTAGGAGCAAGTCTAAATGTACCGAGTTGGACTATTGTTAATATAGTAGATAATGGGCTCTCAGTTAAAACTTATGAGAACACCGTTGAATCCTCAAGGTCTGACACAGTAACAGTAACTCAATCAGAATCTGGTAAGAAGATAACACTTAATATTAACCAGAGTGCTGCAACTATAACCTATGATTATGTATTTAGTATATCATAGGTTATATACAACACCTGATATGATTTTCACCTTAGAGAAAGATCGTCGGTCTGGTTATCCAATCTTTGACCAAGCAAGAGTTTTAAAAGTTGGCGAAAGTAAACCAATGGCCTCAAATGGTAAAGAAGGTTTTGTTAACAGTATCGAATTAGTGATACAAGATTCAATATCTCAAATTACCATTTATTTACCAACTAATGTAAATGAAGGTATTTATAATGGTACCTATTATACGACCAATCTTGATAATATCATTAATGAGGTATCAATGCAGAAACAGAATGCTTTAAATATTTTAAATAACAAAGCCAAATTTGAGGCAGTTGTTTCTGAATGTGATAATATTCTTGGTTTAATTAATAATCGTTCAGAATCACCTCGTAATCCTGCTCCAGATTTCGAAGAATTTAAGTTATCCATGAATGAGAGGTTAACTAACCAAGAAACCCTTTTATTAAGGATTGCTCAAGAATTGGGATTAGATAAACCTAAACAATAATAAGAATTATGCCAAGTAAGTCGGTTAATATTACAATATCGACTCCAATTGGTCCTCTAGAAATATACGCAGACAAACGAGAACAAGCTCGTGCAGAAAGGTTGATTGCTAAAACTCCAAGTATCTTAACCAAAGGCTATGCGAAAGGTACAGAAAGGTTTGGCAATCAACTTCTTCGTATAGTAAAGAAGAGTTTGAATACTGGAGTACCTCCACTGGGTACCCACGCATCTTGGCCAAAGCATTCACTTGCTACCCTTAAAAAATACCCAGCTCATACCCTATTAAAACTCACTGGTCAATATGCCCGGTCGGTAAGTATAGTGAAAACCAAGAATAGAACTTTTGTAGGTTTGCCAATTGGAATCAAGAAGATTACTTATACTGGTAAGACTTCTAGAAAAACCTTGAACCAGATAGCTATCATGTTAGAATATGGTAGCAGGGATGGTAATTTACCACCTCGTCCTCTCTGGGCTCCTGCATTTAAGGCTGCTGGTGGAAAAGCTGCCTTACAAAAGGAGATACGTAATGCGGTTAGAAATGAATTAAGGAAAGTAAAATAATATGTCGGATTTTGAAATATCTTCACTATCAGGAACTGGTACTGCTACCATTCGTGTAAAACCGAAAGCAGTAAATACAGAACAGACCTTAAAAGAGCAGGTCCTCAAGGTAGTAGTTCAGGGTGTAGAAAGGGAAGTAACTCTGATACAAAAGGCTGCTCCTAAAATAGTAGAGACCTGGGGAACTTATTTTAGTATCACTCCGGAAACTACTTCCCATACTTTCGATGGTACTAAAAGGGGTGAGACTCTAGAAATAGGGGTATATAGTTACCAACAGAAGTTTATAAATAATGAGCCTCAAGATGAATACCGTGCTGTAGATTGGAAATTAGAAAGCTCATCCGATTGGTTAGAGGTAACCCAAGAAATTGGGGAAGCTAATGCTGCAGGTAAGCTTATTATCAAAACTAAATCTACTAATCAAGATCACAACCCAAGTAACTATGACCCATTAGAAAGAACTACTACGGTTAAGATTATCTCACAGCAAGAACCTAACCCAGAGATAGTTTTAAATATAACTCAATCTCCTGGTAAAAGAACTACTAAGTATGGTTTTGAACCAACTCCTAATATACCATTTCCTGGTGTTGGACAAGGCAGTAGTACTGCTTCTATTAGGGGTGTAAAGGGATATCAATACTACCATATCAATGGTTATGAAGTGGCTAAGTTTATAAAACAGTTTAAGATAACAGACATTAGTAAAACTATAGAAGGTAATGTTCAGGCTCCTGGGGCAGACCCCTTTCCCTATAAAGTATGGCTTACTGATTACCCATCTAATATAAGTACTACTTGGGTTAGTGAATTAAATTGTACTGGCCATCTTGAAACCAAGATATTCTCGATGGGGGGTATATTTGTAACTTATAACGGGATTATAAATGATACTGGTAGCCATGAAGTTCAACTAAAAATTATATTAGGAAATTAATGGTAAATTCAGAAGAGATAGTAGAGAGAACTTTTTATATCTCTTTACTAAGTACAATGTTAGAAATGGGTCTAACTTTGAATCCAGAAGACTTCTTACCTTTGTCTCAAGAAAACGAAAAAAGATTTCAAGAGGCAATTAAGAATATGAAGAAGTTTATACCTCTATTTGGTATCGGGAATAATCAAGTAAAAGGCCCTAAAACTCTCCCAAGAATAACCCTAGAATTACAGGGTTATTATGCTGGGGATATTGGTGTGAACAAATACATTATTGGTGATAGACTTGAAGACGGTAATTACCAAGCTTCAGAGTTTCCTTATGAAACCAAAGATATTACCATAGATGTACATCTAGTTTCTCAAACTCAAGCAGATATGAGATTACTACATACAATCTTATATACTGGCTTACCTGCTAGAGGATACATAAAACCTTATTTCAATTATTTAGAGGAATGGGACAAGGGCAGGCTTGCATCAACCGGAAACCTATTCATTGAAATTGGTAATTATTATGATCATCCAGATGTAGAACATGGAATACTTGAAAAGGTATATACTTACATATGTAAAGATGGTATTCTTCCAGAAAAACCACTGGAAGAAGGTATACTTACACCTATCCAGGATATATCAGTTCTCATTGGTTTGTTAGAACAAAACGAAAATGAAATGTTAGAGTTAAAAGTACCTAAGGTATAGGTACAATACTCTAGGGTATAAATTAAAACAAGTAATTAACTTTAATCACAATAGAATTATGCCAACTTCACCTCATGTTGATTTTAAGTTTAAGAACAACAATGTTCTTCAAACTACTCCTATGTTAGGAGTTTCTTGTGTATTGGCTAGAACTACTAAGGGCCCTTATGATGACCCCTCAGAAATCATCTCTACATTCTCTCAGTTCCAAAGAATCTATGGTTCTGAAATTGTACCCGATGGTTCTGTATCAAATATTGAAAAGGCTTTGCAAGGTGGTTCTAAGCTTCGTGTTATTCGAGTGCTTGGTAATGGAGCTACTCAAGGTACAGTAGCTGCAACTGCAGGTAAAGCTAAAACAGTTGCTAAATCTGAAGAGGAAGGTATAGTACCTGCTTCTGATACTCCAGACCCTGCTACTCCTGCAGCATTGATAACCATTGAGTCTGGGGGAACTACTTATAGTTTGGGATTGGTAACCAAAGGTTATGGAGACCCCATCGGTAGTACTAATACCTTCCAGGTAGGTTTCTATAAACAATCCAATACCTTGTATTATAGAATCTATTCGGGCAATGGCCGGGTACTTGAACAAGGTCCGGTAGTAACTTATAAAACTGCCAATGATAACAATAATACTTCGGTAGATTACCTTGCTCTTAGTGCATTTGCTAAGAACTCTGAATATCTCAAACCGGTAGTTGTAGCAGGCTCATCTTTCGAAAACCTAATCAAATGGTTAACCGAGAGTGTAGATGGTACTAAAAATGCGGTTATGGTAAAAGTTGGGGGAGCAGCTCCTTCCGAAACAGAGAGACTGTTTAATGGTACTATCGGTAGTGCAGGTTCCACCCCAACTACCAAAGAATGGATTGCTTCACTGGACTTGGTAAAAGACTACACAGACTTCTACCAATTGTTTATTTCACATATCTCTCAACACTTGGGACAGGATGCTGAAGTACTCAAAGTATACAAGGCTGCTGCTGATATGGCAAAAGAACTGATGGAATGGGTACTGTATATCGAAGTTCCCAAACACTTAACCCATTATACTCAAGGTACTCAGGCAAGAGATTACCAAGCTCAGGTTACTTGGGTACAGACTTGCCTTGGTACTGTAGGTAACTCTAAGTACATTGCCTACTTTGGTGGTGGACTTAAGTACTACAACGAAAATGGTAATCTTCAGGATTCCGATGTAGTGGGTACTATTGTTGGTTTGGGAGATGCCTCTGCTACTCAATATGGTCCTTGGAAATCCTTTGCAGGTATGAACCGAGGAGTTATTGGGGATGCAGTTGGTCCAGTATGCCCCAACTATGGTTCTCCTTCTCGATATAA
>OIEE01000139.1_pt1 | contig 29400 bp, 15 predicted proteins | sample 1581701 | NCBI WGS metagenome assembly OIEE01 (sample SAMN01760976, study PRJEB22395) | human gut metagenome | reverse complement strand
GTTGTTTTCGGGAGTAATGTAGCTGCCGTGACTACTCCCGATGCACGCAGTATCGCCATCAAGCCATGGGACAAAAGTATGTTCCGTATCATCGAAAAAGCTATCATGGACTCTGATCTGGGCATCACTCCCGAAAACAACGGTGAAATTATCCGTTTGGGTTTTCCGCCATTGACAGAGGAACGCCGCAAGCAACTGGCCAAACAATGTAAAGGCGAAGGCGAAACCGCAAAAGTAAGTATACGCAACGCACGCCGTGACGCTATAGACACACTGAAAAAGGCCGTTAAAGAGGGTATGCCCGAAGACGAGCAAAAGAATGCGGAAGCCAAACTTCAGAAAGTACACGATAAATATATCGCGAAGATTGAAGAACTTCTGGCAGAGAAAGATAAAGAAATTATGACGGTTTAATGAAGAACTTAAAATAATGAAGCAATAATAATGAAGAAGGAAGAATTGTCCTGCACAGCCTTGCTTTTGTCCGTGCGGTCCAATTCCTCTTTCTTCATTTTTCATTCTTCATTTTAATTTATGAAAGGACTAGTAATAAAAAACACAGGCAGCTGGTATCTTGTCAAAACAGAAGACGGACGTACCATCGAATGCAAGATCAAAGGAAATTTCCGTTTAAAAGGTATTCGGAGTACCAATCCCATTGCTGTAGGAGATTATGTACAAATCATTATCAACAATGAAGGAACCGCCTTCATCAGTGAGATAGAAGACCGCAAGAACTATATCATCCGGCGCGCCTCTAACCTTTCCAAACAATCGCACATACTGGCGGCCAATCTGGATCAATGTATGCTGATTGTTACAATTAATTATCCCGAAACCTCAACTATATTCATTGACCGTTTTCTAGCCACTGCAGAAGCATACCGTGTACCCGTCAAACTGATATTCAATAAGATAGACAGGTATAATGAGGATGATACACGCTATATGGATGCTCTGATAAACCTGTACACATACATCGGTTACCCTTGCTTCAAAGTTTCCGCACTGAACAACATAGGTACAGACGAAGTGAAAAAAGACCTGAAAGGAAAGGTCACTTTGCTTTCAGGCAACTCAGGAGTAGGGAAATCAACATTAATCAATGCTATTTTGCCTGAACAAACCTTGAAAACAGGTGAAATTTCCGATTACCATAACAAAGGAATGCATACCACAACCTTTTCCGAAATGTTCCCAGTAGACGGTGGTGGATACATCATCGACACTCCGGGTATCAAAGGTTTCGGAACATTCGATATGGAAGAAGAGGAAGTAGGACATTACTTTAAAGAAATATTTGAATATTCCGCTCATTGCAAGTATGGAAACTGCACCCACAGGCACGAGCCCGGATGCGCCGTACGCGATGCAGTGGAGAAACATCTAATCAGCGAGTCACGCTATACTTCTTACCTAAATATGTTGGAAGACAAGGAAGAAGGCAAGTATCGCGCCGCTTACTAAAAACCACAACTTTATGAAAAAACACCTCTTAGCTATTGCACTGTTTGCATTATGCACCACCGGGCTGAATGCCGCTTCTCCTAAAAAAGTAGCTCCTGAAAAAAAAGGAGTAGAAACCATTAACCGTGCCACAGCCGAAGCACATATCGGCTTTCTGGCCTGTGACGCACTGGAAGGACGCGAAGCCGGATGGAAAGGTGGACGCATTGCAGGCAATTATATCATTTCCTGCCTGAAACAGATGGGAATAAAGCCACTGGACGGAGACTATATACAGCCCTTTGACGTGTATCATGCTGAACGGCAAGTGAAAGGGAAACGCTGGCAAGTACATCCCGATTCTATTGCGGAACTGAAAAAAGTGGTACATCAAAAATTGGCATTACGTAATATCTTAGGTAAAATAGAAGGAAAGAATCCAAATGAAATTGTCATTATCGGCGCACATTACGACCACATAGGCTACGATCCTATGCTGGAAGGAGATCAGATTTATAACGGTGCAGATGATAATGCATCAGGCGTTCAAGCCGTATTACAGGTAGCCCGTGCCTTTCTTGCTACCGGTGAGCAACCGGAACGTACCGTTATCTTCGCCTTTTGGGATGGTGAGGAAAAGGGATTGCTGGGATCCCGTTATTTCGCCATGAACTATCCGGATATTAAGAAGGTAAAAGGCTATTTGAACTATGACATGATAGGACGTAACAACCGGGAGGACCAGCCCGATTATTTCGTTTACTTCTATACCGCAGCCCATCAGGCCTTCGGTGACTGGCTGAAAAAAGATATTGAAGATTACCGCTTGCAGCTATCCCCTGACTACCGGGCTTGGGACAATCCGGTGGGAGGCAGCGACAACGGCACGTTCGCCAAACTGGGAATACCTATTATATGGTATCACACTGATGCCCATCCCGATTATCACCTTCCGGGAGATGAAACACAGAAAATCAATTGGCTGAAGATAGTCGATATAACCAAAGCCTCTTTCCTTGCGATGTGGAAACTGGCAAACGAAAAAAAATATTAAAAAAGAACGTGGCGTTTAAACTGAGCGCCACGTTTTTTTATCTAACCTTACATTAACGTATTTATTAAACCCATATAGAAAGGCACATGAACAAACGAATCAAATGGGGCATCATTATATTAATCGGAGCCGGCTTGGCCGGACTAGGCATCTATCAATTTACCCCTCACGAAAATGAAGAACTGACAGCCGCCGACGCGTTACCTAAAGAAAACAAGCAACGTACATTGAAAGTCAATGCACAAGTCATAAAACCACACTTGCTGACAGATGAAATATTGGTTACCGGACGCCTGGTTCCTGACGAAGAAGTGAGTCTGTCTTTTGAAACCTCCGGAAAGATCACCGATATTTTTTTCACAGAAGGCACATTGGTAAAACGAGGAGAATTACTTGCCAAAGTAAACGACCGGCAGTTACAGGCTCAGTTAAAACGTCTGGAAGCACAAATACCTTTAGCCGAAGACCGTGTGTTCCGCCAAAACGCCCTGTTAAAACGAGATGCGGTCAGTAAAGAAGCATACGAACAGGTAAAAACCGAACTTGCCACCCTTAACGCTGATATCGAAAATATCAAAGCCAACATTGACATGACCGAACTCCGCGCACCATTCGACGGTATCATCGGATTGAGACAGGTCAGTACAGGAGCATACGCCTCCCCTACCACTGTAGTAGCCAAACTGACCAAAGTGACCCCATTGAAAGTAGAGTTCGCTGTACCGGAACGTTATGCCCGGGAAATAAAAAAAGGGACTAATCTGGAGTTCAAAGTAGAAGGAAAACTGGATACCTATCATGCACAGGTTTATGCAACCGAATCCAGTATAGATATGGAAACCCATTCATTGAACATCCGTGCCATCTACCCCAACCGCAACGGCGAACTGCTGGCAGGCAGATATGCAGATATTCAATTAAAACAAAAAGAAATAGAAGACGCGATAGCGATTCCATCCGAAGCGATTGTCCCCGAAATGGGTAAAAATAAAGTATTTGTTTATCGTAGCGGAGTTGCAGACCCTGTAGATGTTATTATAGGACTCCGTACCGAAGCCGAAGTACAGATTGTACGAGGATTGTCTGTGGGTGATACCATCCTGACATCGGGTACACTGCAATTACGTAAGGGAATGCCTGTGGAACTTCAGGCCATTAACTAACAACTAAAAAAATACTTTTATGAATATTTCCGAACTTAGTATCCGTAGGCCTGTGCTTGCCACCGTGCTTACCATCATCATATTACTTTTCGGACTGATCGGTTACAATACATTGGGAGTCCGCGAATATCCTTCGGTAGATAATCCGATCATCTCTGTTACCTGTAGTTACTCGGGTGCCAATGCCGATGTAATCGAGAATCAGATAACCGAGCCTTTGGAACAAAACATCAACGGTATTCCGGGAATCCGTTCTTTGTCCAGTGTCAGCCAACAAGGGCAATGCCGTATCACAGTGGAATTTGAATTATCCGTCGATTTGGAAACTGCCGCCAATGACGTACGTGACAAAGTGTCCCGCGCACAACGTTACCTGCCACGCGACTGTGACCCTCCTACTGTATCCAAGGCTGATGCCGATGCAACGCCTATCCTGATGGTAGCTATCCAAAGTGACAGCCGCTCTCTGTTGGAACTGAGTGAAATAGCAGACTTGACCGTAAAAGAACAACTGCAAACCATTTCGGATGTAAGCAGCGTATCTATTTGGGGAGAAAAACGTTACTCCATGCGCTTATGGCTCGACCCCACCAAGATGGCAGGGTATGGCATTACTCCGGTAGATGTAAAGAACGCGATAACCAATGAAAATATAGAACTCCCTTCGGGCAGCATTGAAGGTAATACCGTAGAATTGACCTTACGCACCATGGGACAAATGCACACCGCTAAAGAATTCAATAACATCATATTAAAAGAAGTAGGCGGAAGAGTTGTCCGTTTCAGCGATATCGGTTACGCCGAACTAGGTCCGGCAGATATCAAGAGTTATATGAAAATGAACGGAGTGCCGATGGTAGGTGTCGTTGTCATTCCACAACCCGGTGCCAACCATATCGAAATCGCCGATGCCGTATACCAGCGTATGGAGCAGATGAAGAAGGATTTGCCCGACGATGTGAAATACAGCTATGGCTTTGATAACACTAAGTTTATCCGCGCTTCTATTGATGAAGTAAAAAGTACGGTGTATGAAGCGTTCGTACTGGTTATCATCATCATTTTCCTGTTCTTGCGCGATTGGCGCGTGACACTGATTCCCTGCATCGTTATTCCGGTTTCATTGATCGGAGCTTTCTTTGTGATGTACATAGCAGGTTTCTCCATCAATGTGCTGACCATGCTGGCGGTGGTATTGTCTGTAGGTTTGGTAGTGGATGACGCCATCGTTATGACAGAGAATATCTATATCCGCATAGAACGAGGTATGCGTCCGTTCGAAGCAGGAATAGAAGGGGCAAAAGAAATTTTCTTCGCTGTTATCTCCACCACTATCACCCTGGTGGCAGTGTTCTTGCCCATCGTATTTATGGAAGGAACCAGCGGACGTCTGTTCCGTGAGTTCAGTTTCGTTGTGGCAGGTTCGGTCATCATTTCTTCCTTTGCCGCATTAACGTTCACCCCTATGCTGGCAACCAAGTTATTGATTAAACGGGAAAAACAGGGATGGTTCTACCAAAAGACAGAGCCTTTCTTTGAAGGTATGAACCGCATATATGCCCGTTCACTGAACGCTTTTCTTAAAAGACGCATATGGGCAATACCTGTTACAGTGATTATGTTGATAGCCATCGGAGTACTTTGGGTCCAGATACCCGCTGAAATGGCTCCGATGGAAGACCGGTCGCAAATAAGTATCAATACCCGTGCAGCCGAAGGCGCCAGCTATGAATACATCCGTGATTATACGGAAGATATCAACAATCTGGTAGATTCTATTATACCCGATGCCGAATCTGTAACCGCACGTGTTTCCAGTGGCAGTGGAAATATACGTATCACATTGAAAGATATCAAAGATCGTGATTACACCCAGATGGAAGTTGCCGAACGTATCTCACAGGCCATCCGCAACAAGACGAAAGCACGTGCCTTTGTGCAACAACAGTCTTCTTTCGGCGGACGGAGAGGAAGTATGCCCGTACAATATGTACTACAAGCTGTCAGTATAGAAAAACTGGAGAAAGTATTACCGGATTTTTTAAGCAAAGTATATGATAACCCTACTTTCCAGATGGCGGACGTGGACCTGAAGTTCAGCAGCCCAGAAATGAGAGTGAATATTAACCGTGATAAGGCAGGCACAATGGGAGCCACTGTGCGTGATATAGCCGAAACACTGCAATACGGTCTCAGCGGACAACGTATGGGCTATTTTTATATGAATGGAAAACAATATGAGATTTTGGGCCAGATAAACCGCCAACAACGTAATACACCGGCCAATATCAAATCTATTTACATACGAAGCGACAAAGGGGAAATGATTCAATTGGACAATCTGGTAGAATTTGTAGAATCCGTAGCTCCTCCTAAATTATACCACTACAACCGTTTTATTTCCGCTACCGTATCTGCCGGACTGGCAGATGGAAAGACCATCGGACAAGGCTTGGAAGAAATGGATAAAATCGCCGCCCATACTTTGGACGAAACTTTCCGTACCGCCTTGTCGGGAGACTCCAAAGACTATCGGGAAAGTTCATCCAGCCTGATGTTTGCTTTCATTCTGGCATTGATACTTATCTATCTTATTCTGGCGGCACAGTTCGAAAGTTTCAAGGACCCTTTCATCATCATGCTTACCGTTCCTCTGGCCATTGCAGGAGCACTGATTTTCATGTATGCCGGTGGCATTACCATGAACATATTCAGCCAGATCGGTATTATTATGCTGATTGGTCTGGTAGCAAAGAATGGTATCTTGATTGTGGAATTTGCCAATCAGAAACAAGAATCCGGTGAAAACAAGATGCAGGCCATACGGGATGCCGCTTTGCAACGCTTGCGCCCTATTCTCATGACAAGTGCCTCTACCGTATTAGGCTTGATCCCGCTGGCATTCGCAACAGGAGAAGGCGCCAACCAACGTATCGCCATGGGTACGGCTGTTGTGGGAGGAATGTTAGTATCTACTTTCCTGACCATGTATATCGTACCGGCTATTTATAGTTATATATCTACCAACCGAAACGTTAAAACAGAAATTGTATGAAACGAATCATTATAACTTTATGTATCTGCACCGCATGGGTGGCTTCCACCTATGCGCAATATCCTTATACGCTGAAAAAATGTCTGGAGGAAGGACTTGCAAACAATTATTCCATACGTATCACCCGTAATGAAGAACAGATCAGCCATAACAATGCCACATTAGCAAATGCCGGTTATCTGCCGACTGTTGATTTGTCTGCCGGATATACAGGAACGTTGGACAATACGGATACCAAAAGCAGAAGTACAGGCACTACAGCCAGTGAACGAAACATCTACGACCAAACCTTAAAGGCCGGACTGGATGTAAACTGGACTCTGTTCGACGGATTCAATATCAGCACCACCTACAAAAAACTGAAGGAACTGGAACGCCAGGGAGAAACCAACACGCGTATTACCCTTGAAGACTTCATAGCGGGACTCACTGCCGAATACTATAATTATGTACAACAGGAAATCCGTCTGAAGAACTTCCTTTACGCTGTGTCTTTATCCAAAGAACGCCTGCGCATTGTAGAAGAACGATACCATATCGGTAATTTTTCCCGGCTGGATTATCAACAAGCCAAAGTGGACTTCAATGCAGACAGTGCACAATATATGAAACAACAGGAACTGGTGGTTACCTCACGTATCAACCTGAACGAGTTAATGGCCGTACAGGAAGTCAACCGACCGCTACGTGTCAATGACTCCATTATAACAGTGAATGATGCGCTGAATTACGATGAATTATGGGAATCCACCCTCAAGACGAATGCCAACCTGCTGAAAGCTGATCAAAATACAACAATTGCCCAATTGGATTACCGTCAGGTTCTATCCCGTAATTATCCCTATGTGAAATTGAACGCCGGTTATGGCTATACATTCAACAAATATGAAACAAACGCCACCAGCCGGAGAAGCAATTGGGGACTAAACGGAGGAATTACCGTAGGCATTAACCTATGGGATGGTAACCGTCGCCGTGAAAAGCGCAATGCCAGCCTGCAAATACGTAACTCGCAACTGGAAAGAGAACAACTGGAATTGGGTTTGAAAGCAGATTTAAGCAATCTGTGGCAAGCCTATCGCAATAATTTACGTTTATTAAATTTGGAACGCCAGAATCTGGTTGCCGCCCGTGAAAACCATGAAATAGCCAAAGAACGTTATCTGTTGGGAGATCTCTCCGGTATCGAGATGCGTGAAGCCCAAAAGAGCCTGCTTGATGCGGAAGAACGTATTTTGTCTGCTGAATATAACACCAAAGTCTGTGAAATTTCCCTGCTCCAACTAAGTGGAAGAATAACGAAATATCTTGAATAATCGTTATAGCCTTTACTTATAGCTTGTAATTCAGGGCAGTTATCCGTACCTTTGCACACAATTATCACTAAGTACGTTGTAAAAAGATATGGGATTATTTATCAAGAAACCTTTTGCTGCATTACAAGCCGAAGCCTATGAGTCTGGAAACAAGACCCTGAAAAGAGTCTTGGGACCATGGAGCTTAATCGCATTAGGAGTAGGTGTTATCATCGGTGCCGGATTATTCTCCATCACCGGAACAGTAGCCGCAGGATACACAGGGCCTGCCATTACTTTATCTTTCGCCATAGCGGCAATAGGTTGTTGCTTTGCCGGTTTATGTTATGCCGAGTTTGCTTCCATGATACCTGTAGCAGGTAGTGCTTATACATACTCATATGCTACAATGGGCGAACTTATAGCATGGATTATCGGCTGGGATCTAGTATTGGAATATACTGTTGCCGCTACTACCGTCAGTATCAGCTGGAGCAGATATCTCGTTGTTTTTCTGGAAGGAGTGGGGATAAATATCCCCCATGCACTTGCTGCTTGTCCCTGGGACGGAGGTATTGTGAATATACCGGCCGCACTGATTGTAGTGCTGATGAGTATTTTTCTGATTCGTGGAACAGAAGGAAGTTCTATTTTTAACGGCTTCATTGTATTCCTGAAGGTGGCAGTGATTCTTATTTTCGTTGTATTAGGATGGAAATACATTAATGCAGAGAATTATGTTCCTTATATCCCTGCCAATACAGGTACTTTAGGCGAGTTCGGATTCTCGGGCGTATTGCGTGGAGCAGCGATTGTATTTTTCGCCTTTCTTGGTTTTGATGCCGTAAGTACAGCCGCTCAGGAAACAAAAAATCCGAAACGGGATATGCCCGTCGGCATTCTAGGTTCCCTGCTGATTTGCACCATTCTTTATATGGTGTTTGCTTACGTAATGACGGGAGTTGCCCATTATTCTGACTTTGCAGGACAACAAGGTATCGCACCTGTTGCCGTAGCGATTGACCACATGGGACATGCAGATGCCACAGGAGTAATTCATCCGGATTATCCGTGGTTGAACCGGGCCATCGTACTGGCTATCCTGTTTGGTTACTGCTCGGTTATTATGGTAACTTTGCTAGGACAAAGCCGTGTATTTCTAAGTATGAGCCGCGACGGACTGTTGCCTCCTTTCTTTTCAAAGATTCACGAGAAATACCGGACACCGGCACACAGTAATTTGTTATTCATGGTCATTGTAGGAGGGCTGGCAGCATTTGTTCCGGCACGTGTAGCCGGAGAAATGACCAGTATAGGTACCTTATTCGCCTTCACATTGGTTTGCGCGGCAGTATTGATCGTGCGTAAAAGTATGCCTGACGTACATCGTGCCTTTAAAACTCCTTTTGTTCCCACGGTACCGATTCTAGGCATCCTTACCTGCCTTTGTATGATGTTGTTTCTTCCGGCTGATACTTGGATCCGATTGGTATTATGGATGCTGATAGGTCTGGATGTTTATGCCTGCTACGGAGTAAAACACAGCAAGCTAGAGCATAATGTAAAACGACGCAAAGGACTCACCATATTGAATATGGCAGGAATCGCCCTGTCTGTACTTTCAGTTATTACAGGATTATGGCATCAACAGACTGTAGGCTGGGAGGAAGACAAGACATTGCTCGCTATTTCGTTCGTCTTTGCGTTCACACATTGTGCATTCTATATGGTACGTATCTGGAAACAGACATCCGAAAAGAAGAAGTAAGCGTTTTCTACACGCTATCTGCTTCCATAACTTTCATTCACTGTAAGGGGTAAATTCAATCACCCCCTACCGTGAATAAAGTTATCATAATTTCATACCCATCAGTTCTGAACCCATAATCAAGCCTTATAACCTATGAAAGTCTTAAGTTATCCATAGTAGAAAGAACATTTAAAAAACTTCTTCAAAAATGTTTTTAGCTACTACCACAGTATTTCCTTCAGGAATTGAGGAATAGAATCCTGTTTCTTTAGTCCATGCTTCTTCCAAGGTATAAAAATCAAGTTCCTCCGGTTGCTTTCCATCCAGGACACAAGCTAAATAATCAAAATAAGCCTTCCATCTCATAAAATAAAAATCTTTCAAAATGCCATTCCATTCTTTATGAGCATAATCACGAAGTCCGCCTTGATCTGCCGCTACACGATTTCCCCATGTAGTAATCTGAACACGTGCATTCCATTCGTATAATGCTTTTTCTTCCTGGGTCTGTCCTGCTGAACGTGCCGCTTCAATCCAAGTTCCAACCTTGAATTCTTTCCGGGTACCCAACAACTGGTCTTGCAATAGAATAAGATGCAGAAAATGCTGTGAAGCCAACTCAAATACTTGCTTGTCTCCTGCCCGAAACGCAGCCGTTACCACTTTTTGCATCAAACGCCCCTTTTCTGCCAATGCCTGCCGTAGCACATCCACCAAATCGAACTCAAAATTATTATTACCCTGATATTTATCAGCCACAGAAACCATCAGTCGGGCAGCCTCTATCACATCCTGCGGATTATAGTATTCTTTCATCTCCGACCAACTGGATACCTGATATACATCCAACCCCGGACGAGCGCAGAATACAGACTCATGCGTTCCCTGTTGTATTTTCTCCTTGGGACTATTATAAATACCGTTACCCAATAAATCCCAAACTTGTTGCAAAGCCTCATCCTCTACCCCATAACGAGCATATACGTATCCTTTCAACCACTCATCACGAGTAAACCGATGTTCACGCCACGGCAATTCCATCACCAGCTCATACATAACCGGATTGTTCTCAATACCTTCCGGAGTCATCCCTACTCCACGCAATGTCCTTCCGGCATGAACATCTGCTTTCGCGTCATAAAAGCCATCAATCAGCGCATCCATTTTACCATGAAGCCCAATGTTACCACCAAAATTCAACAACATGCAGTACACCCACCCATGCTGCCCGTATCCTCCTTTGCGACACCACTCTGACGCCGGGTCTCCCCATTGCGGACGGCATTCGCTGTGCAAATCCAAGACTAATAAATCTCCTGCTTCCAAATGTTCTATCATCGAAGTACGAGGGTTGTCTTGCCATGCCTGAGCCACCCACACAGCATCCGGATTTGTTTTTTTCATGGCTTTCATGATGGCTTTACCGGCTGCATCCAAATTTACTCCTTGAGTACTTCCCCCTTCATGAAACGGATCAATAGCGTAAAAACCAGTTTTTCCATACAGTTTTGTCAGTTCTTTATAATACAAAGCAGAGATTTCTTCAAAGCGTTCATCCTCCGGCTGTAAAAAGGCAGGACGATGATAGCTGCACCAAAATCCGGGATCAGCAACATTCAATCCTAATTTCTCCTTTGCATTATGAGGAACCATGCCACAATATCCCGGCAACACAGGTTCGATGCCATATTCACGCATTCTTTTTACAATCTTCTTCTGAAGTTTTTCCTGACGGGTATACCAACTTTCAGGATTAGGTCCTCCCCATCCTTCCAGATTATTCATCAACCACCAAGCTGTAAAACCCGGTCCGGCTACAAATTCATTAATTTCATCCTTAGTATATCCCAGTTTTAGAAGTACATTTCTCCAAACCGACTCAGTCCCTGTCAATGCCAGGGAAAGATTGATACCGTGAAGCGCCATCCAATCTATCTCCTTTTCCCAACGCTCCCAGTCCCCAAAAGCCATGGAATAAGAGAAAGTACAATAATTCAGATCATAACGATAGGGCAGATCCGTTTCATGCCGTTCCTTTTTAGTCACAGGGGGCAAAACAGCAGGCAGTTTTGCAGTCATTCCATTCCAAGAAAGATGTATGCCTGCATAATATTTCAAATACCAATTCAATCCGGTAGCAATATTTACATAGTCATTACCCCGGATAATTACTTTATCACCTTTCTGATCGAGTTCAAAAAAATCGGTTTCCGATTTCTGACGTTCAATAATAAATTTGGAGGAAGCTCCTTTGTCGATGCGCTCTAATAATCCTGTAACAGGAGAAGAAAATAAGTTGCTTGTCACCCATAACAGCACAAACAACAATCGTAGTTTTTTCATCATATTATTAAGGTAACGGATAACACCAATTAAATAAAAAACAGAACAGCCCCCTCTCCTTTAAAGGGAGGAAGGCTGTATTAGTATTATTACGAAATAATTAATTATTTACAATTTCCAAGGCAACGCGGCTTCAACTGCTTGAAGAAGTCATTACCTTTATCGTCCACCAAGATGAATGCCGGGAAATCTTCCACTTCAATTTTCCAGATAGCTTCCATACCCAATTCCGGATATTCCACACACTCAATGCTCTTGATATTATTCTGAGCAAGGATAGCAGCCGGACCACCAATAGAGCCCAGATAGAAACCGCCATACTTCTTACAAGCATCCGTTACCTGCTGGCTACGATTACCTTTTGCCAACATTATCATGCTACCGCCATGTGACTGGAACAAATCCACATACGGGTCCATACGTCCTGCTGTAGTGGGGCCCATAGAACCACAAGCCATACCTTCCGGAGTCTTTGCCGGACCGGCATAATAGATAGGATGATCTTTGATATACTGCGGCAAATCTTCGCCACGATCCAAACGTTCTTTCAATTTAGCATGAGCAATATCGCGACCTACAATAATAGTTCCGTTCAATGACAGACGGGTAGCTACCGGATATTTGGTCAATTCTTTCAGAATATCCGCCATAGGTTGGTTCAGGTCAATCTTAACCACATCTCCTTCACCTGCTTCACGAAGTGCTGCCGGAATCAGTTCACCCGGTTTATCATCCATCTTTTCAATCCAGATACCGTCTTTATTGATCTTACATTTTATATTACGGTCAGCAGAACAGGAAACGCCCAGACCGATAGGACAAGAAGCACCGTGACGAGGCAAGCGGATGATGCGGACATCGTGAGCCATATACTTACCACCAAACTGTGCACCCAAGCCAATCTTATAAGCTTCTTCCAATACTTGTTTTTCCAGTTCCACATCGCGGAAAGCACGCCCGTATTCATTACCGGTAGTAGGCAACTCGTCATAATAGTGAGTAGAAGCTAGCTTAACAGTCAGCAAGTTCTTCTCTGCCGATGTACCACCGATTACAAATGCAATATGATAAGGAGGACAAGCAGCCGTACCCAAAGTCTTCATTTTTTCAACAAGGAAAGGAACCAATGTAGCCGGATTCAATACAGCTTTCGTTTCCTGATATAAATAGGTTTTGTTCGCCGAACCACCCCCTTTAGTCACACAAAGGAACTTGTATTCCATACCTTCAGTAGCTTCCAAATCAATTTGTGCAGGCAGGTTACATTTGGTGTTCACCTCATCGTACATAGTCAAAGGAGCATTCTGAGAATAACGAAGATTTTCTTCCGTATAAGTCTTATAAACTCCCAAGGAAAGGGCTTCTTCATCACAATAGCCGGTCCATACCTGCTGACCTTTCTCACCATGGATAATAGCAGTACCCGTATCTTGACAAAGAGGTAATTTGCCTTTAGCTGAAACTTCCGCATTACGCAAGAAAGTCAATGCTACATACTTATCGTTATCACTGGCTTCGGGATCACTCAGAATCTTAGCAACCTGTTCATTGTGTGAACGGCGAAGCAAGAAAGAAACATCACGGAAAGCAGCGTTAGCCATAGCAGTCAGACCTTCTTTTTCAATCTTCAAGATAGGTTTTCCTTCAAACTCACTTACTGACACATAATCTTTAGTCAGCAAATAATACTCGGTTTTATCAGGTCCCAACGGGAACATGTGCTGATAATGGAACGGAGGTGTTGCCATATTGATACTTATTTTAGTTAAAAGTTATTAGTGTGACAAAGGTAGTAACTATTATCGAAATTTTTCCTTAATTAGCGTGAAAACTTTCAAGGAATGTCCTTACCTTTGCCAACTCATTAAAATAACATCGCATTATACATGAAAAAATTAGGCAAATTATTATTTATTACTTCATTACTGTTATGCTTTCTCATCCCTCGAGGATGGACACAAACCCAAGCAAAAAACCAACCGGACAGTATCGAACTCAAACTGAAGGAAATCTACACGAAACGGGAAGTCATGATTCCCATGCGTGACGGAATCAAGCTTTACACCGCTGTCTACGAACCGAAAGACAACAGCAGGCAGCATCCTATCCTGATGCACCGCAGCCCTTACTCTTGTTCCCCATACGGAGAAGGATTTGACCGTCATTTCAGGACTAATCTGAAAAACTATATAGAGCACCGATATATTATCGTCTTCCAAGATGTACGTGGACGACATAAGAGTGAAGGAATATTTATCCAAGTACGCCCTCTCAACAAAAACAAAAAGGGTAAGAAAGATAAAAAGAATATAGACGAAGCTACGGACACATACGATACCATAGAATGGTTGATTCACAACACATATAATAACGGAAATGTAGGAACATGGGGAATCAGTTATGATGGTTTCTATGCCACTATGACAGCCTCCTCCAATCATCCGGCTTTGAAAGCTGTTTCTCCGCAAGCTCCCGTCACCGACTGGTTCCGTGGAGATGACCGTCATCACAACGGAGCCTTCACCCTGCTGCAAACCACTAATTTCCTTCCCAGACTGGAAGGACGCCACATAGGGAAAGGAGTGATGAACCAAATTGTAAAGAATGATGTTTACACAGATTTTCTGGCACTCGGTACCTTTAAGAATGTAGACGACCTGGTACGTGATACCACACAGACATTGTGGAATGATATCAAAAACCATCCTGATTTCGATGATTTCTGGAAAGAGCGCGATGCACGCACCTCCTGTTATAACTTGAAGCCAGCCATATTGGTGGTAGGTGGACTGTATGACTCCGAAGACTGTTACGGAGCCTGGAATCTTTATAAAGCCATCAAAGAGCAATCACCGGACACAGATTTATATCTGACATTCGGTCCTTGGTGGCATGGAGCATGGACAGTACGCGGATTCCAAGGTTTCGGTAATCTGTATTTCGGTAAAAGCACTTCGGCTTATTACATGGACAATATAGAATATCCTTTTTTCCGATATTTCCTGGAAGGAAAGGGAGAAAAGCCCAAGCATAAAGTAAATATATTCCATACAGGTGAAAACGAATGGAAAACATACAACGAATGGCCTGTACAAAAGACTGCCGGTACACCTTATTATATACATAAGAACGGATCAGTATCCACACAAGCACCGGCAGAACAAGAGTCTTATTCAGAATATATTTCAGATATGTCACGTCCGGTACCCTATACGGCAAACCCTACCACTTACCGGACAAAAGAATTCATGGTAGATGACCAACGCTTTGCTACTTCACGTCCCGATGTCATTACTTTCATGACGGAGCCGCTATGTGATACATTAACATTGGTCGGTCCTATAGAAGTGGAATTAATGACTGCCATCAGTAGTACTGACGCTGATTTTATGGTGAAAGTAATTGATGTATATCCTGAAAAATTTGAATATTCCAAAACTGCACGCAGTTATTTAAAGAGTGACTACCCAATGAGTGGGTACCAGCTGATGATTCGTGGCGAATTATTCAGAGGACGCTTCCGTAAGGGATTCGACAATCCCCTGCCTTTCAAACCGGAAGAAATAACTCCGGTTAATTACACACTGTATGATGTGGCACACACATTCCTGCCGGGACACAGACTGATGATTCAAATTCAAAGTTCCTGGTTCCCCATTATTGACCGCAATCCACAAAGGTTTATTGATACCTATCATTGTACGGTAGAAGATTTTGTGATGAAACAAAAGATCAAAATTTATCATCAGCAAGGAGCTGCAAGCAGAGTTATACTACCTGTGGTAAAAAAATAAAAAGGGAGTATCCAAACAAGCTCAAATGTCATCCAATAGCAAGAGCCGTATGACTACTCCAGCATTCATACGGCTCTTTTTATATGTAACTACCATCTGTAACTTTTCCGAAGGTTCATCTTAGTCTGGATACTCTCATCAAAAATATCATATAGAAGCAATCCGTTCTATCAACTCGTTACCTAACGCTGTTTTCGCTTCAATATGCTGCAACACCGCTGTCACAAACGGATTACTTTCAAATACCCCACGCACTTGTTCAAAATCCTGCTCCATTTCTTCACGTGATCCATCTGCACCGAACCCCGTCATAGCAGACAAAGAAAATTCCTTTTTCGCATCGGCATAGACCATTTTATCCAATCCGACAACAGCCTCCTGCCACTTCTTCACGATAGCAATAACATCCTTTGCCGTTATTTCATCGGAACGCAGATTATAAAACTCAAGCATCTTCCCATACGCCCATGTCCACTCGTATGTATAATAATTACGATGCATCTCAACAAAACGGTCATGAATCTGATCCACATTAGTCAGGATTCCAGATTCTATATCTGCCATCAACTTCTCTATTTCACTTTTAGGAGCGATCAATCCGGAAATATCCACCCATTCTCCTGTCCCTATCTCTGTATCAGGAATCAACCGGGCACGGATTTCCTCATCACTGTTAAAACGAACTTCTTCCAAACGCTTGATTAATGAATTACCCAAAAATTTATGAATAGCCGTTTCATAAAAACGAATGCCATTATTTAAAGAAGAATTCTTAATTTTCGCACTTTGGTAAGAGTAAGTTTCTGAAGTTTCTCCGGATACTTTACGTAATTCTTTCAGAATACTACGCCCTTTCATCATTTTCTGAATAGTATAGGGACTCAACAGGTTATAATTAATCTGATCCAAACGGTTCGGATCTTTACGTTTGTCACGTTTAGGCCACTTTTGAGCATCTCGAATCGTACCTACACTCCGCAAATTTACCCCCGGCACCAAATAAGTGGTATTTTGCTGCTCTATCAGATAAGAAAAAGGCAGATTAGAAGTATCGGCATGATTCACATGACGCCCCATAACCAAAGAAAATGCACCTACACGTGCGGGCCATAAAATATAAGAATCGGAAGTAGTCTTCGCCCCACGCTCCATAGCTCCCTGATGAATCGGACCTAACTTATACATATGGTTGCTTTGATTAGAGCCGGAACCCGCATTCATAAAAGAGAACATTCCGGCAATCAGCAAAGTAGACTTATGATGAGTCACCGTAAAGGGTCCGGCAAAAATGGCACATGCCTCACCGTTCTCTTCTTGACAATTACTGAAAAACAAAGAATCAGATGCAGAATAGTTATGTCCCAAATGACATGCCTGGCTGATAAAGCAACGGGTCAACATAGTTCCATCTTCCACATTGGAGCCGCTTGATATAATAAAATCATCGCATACCACTCCATAGCCGATATGAATAGGCGCTTGCTCATTACTGTTCAAGCTACCGTTTTTCAATCGTCCCGCCCCTTCTATCTTACAATAATCACCTATTCGTACATTCTTTATATATCCCGCATCAACAATGGTAACATGGTGGCCAATAGTACCTGTATCCGAAGCATTCTCTTCAGCATACCGGTCAATAATGGCTTTCATCCGGCAAATCAATTCAGGACGATGACGGTATAATGCCAGAATATAGGCCTGATGCGCTGACAGACGATCATGAATAGGCACTTCACGTCCACCCGTTTCATTCAATACAGCTACTTCAACGCCATTCCCAAACTTGCTCCGGCCATCTACCAGAATGATATCTACATTCTCTATAAATGCATAATCCCCAATGATATAGTTGGCTATATAGTTCTTTATATTCTCAATACAACAATTATCGCCCACCGTTACATTATGCAAGGTCGCATGATACAATCCGGAATGTTTACGCATACCACCTGCCAACGTAAACTCATCTTCAAAGACCCCCAATCTGACCTTTCCGGAAAAACGGGTATGATAAATATAGTCCGTCTTAAAGTTCTCTACTACTTCAATTTCATCCCAATCAACCGCAGTGCATGATCTCTCTTTTAATTGTTGTATTTCTTCTTGTGTAAGTGAACGATAAGTTTTCATCTTCTATATGTATTTATTCTTCATCATAGGTTTGATAAAGAAAATCGTTATAAGGATACTTCTGTACGTGTAGCTCGCGCACCTTATTATATATAATAGTCTTCAATTCATCCATATTTATTTTCTCTCTAGCAGAAATGAAGATACAATTATCATTCAATTTCGCCATCCATGTCTTCATCAGTTCTTCCAATGTAATATTTTCCCTGGTTTTAGGAGTCAAATCATCCTCTGCTTTCTCTACATAGGTATAAGCATCTACCTTGTTAAAAACAATCATGGTAGGCTTTCCACCTGCCTCCAAATCAGCAATCGTTTTATCAACCACAGAAATTTGTTCCTCAAAATCCGGATGAGAAATATCCACCACATGAATCAGCAGATCTGCTTCACGCACTTCGTCCAAGGTTGATTTAAAGGAATCAACCAAATCCGTTGGTAATTTACGGATAAATCCTACGGTATCTGTAAGCAGAAATGGCAGATTCTCAATAATCACTTTGCGTACTGTGGTGTCCAATGTTGCAAAAAGTTTATTTTCAGCAAAGACCTCGCTTTTTGAAAGCAAATTCATTAAAGTAGATTTTCCCACATTAGTATACCCTACCAAAGCTACACGTATCATACGTCCGCGGTTTTTACGTTGAGTGGACTTCTGTTTATCAATTTCAGCCAACCGTTCTTTCAACAATGACATACGATTCAAAATGATACGACGGTCCATTTCCAACTGAGTTTCACCCGGCCCACGTAATCCCACAGAGCCTTTACCTCCACCGGCACCAGATCCACCTCCCTGACGTTCCAAGTGAGTCCATAAACGTTGCAGACGAGGCAACATATACTTGTATTGGGCCAATTCCACTTGTGTTTTAGCATTTGCTGTTTGAGCCCGCATGGCAAAAATATCCAGAATCAGCAAAGTACGATCCAAGATCTTCACTTTCAGTTCAGCTTCTATATTACGTATCTGTTTAGCAGAAAGTTCATCATCAAAAATCACCATTCCGACTTCACGCTCATTTTCCTCTTCCTGATGAATATATTCCTTGATTTCTTCCAGCTTTCCTTTACCGACATAAGTCACGGAATTGGCAGCAGGCAGTTTCTGAGTAAACCTTTTCACCACTGTTGCTCCGGCCGTTTCGGCCAAGAACTCCAACTCATCCAAATACTCCTTGGTCTTACGCTCATCTTGTGTCTGAGTAATCAAACCAACTAAAATGGCAGTTTCAACCTGTGCTTCAGAAATTACAAATTCTTTCATTTATCTATCAATCTAAATAAGTTCGCGACAAATATAACAAAAAAAGAGGATGAACGTTGAACGTCATCCTCTTTTTTATTACAGTTATTCCCTATAGTTGTGGTTGTGGAGCAGCCGGATTGTTATCAGTGTCACTGATTCCGGAATTGGTTTCCATTTCACATTGCGGAATCCGATAGATCAGGATCTGCGCTTCTGCTGCTGAATTATATTGTACAGACGGGTCATAATTCGTATTCTTACGAACCACCGGCTTTTTCAAGCGTAGGATATCGAACAGTGAGAAACCTTCTCCCCAAAGTTCCATACGACGCTGCAACCAAACCTCATCCTGAAAATCCTGTGCTGAATTAGCTTTACTTGTAAAAGAAGGATCCCGATATGTCCGTACAAAATTTTCCAATGTACTCTTTCCGCCACTCAGATTACCACCCATGGCTTCTGCCTCAGCCTTTATCAGATACATTTCTTCAACACGCATCAAAGGCCAGTCTGACGCATTGGTTGTGTTACCAAATATACTTTGATAAGCTCCGAACTTTGTATTTACATACGGAGTCAAACCAAAATATTCAACGATGGAAGTACCCTCAATCTGCTCATTATCAATCAATGAAGATTTATTATCCGGAGACAAGAACCATTGTTTACGGATATCTGTTTCGGGTATTAAATCATATAATGCAGAATTCACCTTTCTATATCCATCAGGCACTCCTGAAGTATAACCGTTCCCGGTAAAAGAGCACAAGTGCGAAGGCCAGTTGATAATACCTGTCTGGACAACATCATTATCAGGCGTAATCATCACTCCCCATAACCATGAACTTGCCGATGCTGAATTAAAGGTAGGAGTAGATACCTGGGCTAAAGTCTGAGGTGTACCGCCAGCGATGGCACGTTCTGCATCTTTAGCTGCATCCGCCCATTTTTGCATTAACAGATTAGCACGAGCACGCAATCCGTAAACTACCGTCTCATCAATCTGATCTTTGTTTGAGCCATTATCATACCCGGTCAATAAATCAGCAGCCGTATTCAAGTCACTCATAATCTGGTCATACACCTGCTGTACAGTTGCACGCGGATTATTCTGCATATCTTCATCAGTCATTGTTTCTGTAACAATAGGTACTGCCAGACTATTTTCATGACCTGCATAAGTAAACTGATAAATTTGAACCAAGTTCAGATAGTCATAAGCACGAGCAGCTAAAGCTTGCCCACGATAAACCTTCAAAGAAGAATCTTCCGTATCTGCCGCTATCAATTTCAGTACATTGTTTGCAGCTTTCAAGTGATTATAGAACGTTTTCCAAATCAATTCATCGCTTGAACTATCGTATACCCTGTCGCTATAATTTTGAGATGTTCTAAACCAGTTATATCCATTAACCAATGCAACCAAGTCCTGTCCTCCTGATTCCAGTATCATAAACACGGCAGGAATTCCATAGTCATTATGATAAGTAGTGGCATCATCTGAAATCGTACCAAAAGTATTTAATTTGGCTGCCATGGCGTTCACTTCAGCAGTTATCAAATTGGGTCTGCCATTGATTATATCTTCTTTCTGTTCTTCAGATATGTAATCTCCTTCAGGAAATTTATCCAAATCGCAAGATGCCATTAATAAAGCGACACCTGCAAATGCTATATATTTATTTGACAATTTCATATTCTTAAAAATGGGTTGCTAAATTAGAAATTTAAAGATATACCTCCGGAAATTGTGCGGATAGGTGAATATACATTGTCAGCAGCCACATAACCTTGACGTGGGTCCAACCCTTTGCGAGCTGTCAGCAAAGCCACATTATCTGCAACAAAGAATACACGGACACTGTCAATCTGCATTTTACGTGTCAGACTCTTCGGCAAAGTATAACCCAATGTAATATTCTGCAAGCTTAAATAATCCGAACTAGTCAAGAAACGATCTGTTAATCTGTTCGTATATTGGTCATTAATATTCATACGAGGAACATCCGTATTTTTATTTTCAGGAGTCCATGCTTTTAACATATCTTTATGCAAAGCACTACCCGTGGCTGCCACATCCATTAATCCTTGATAAGTATAGTCCAGAATACGTCCACCAAGCTGATATGCAAACGAAACAGAGAGATCAAAGCCATAGGCTGTGACACTTGTTCCAAAACCACCATAAACTTTAGGTAAAATGTCACCTGATGCGAATCTGTTTTCAGAAGCGACAGAATAAGATTTTGTAACTGTATTACCATTCTCATCCGGAGTCACCAGCGCCCACAGGCTCTCTCCTGTTTCAGAATCCACACCTACATATTTAGGTAAATAAAGCTGGTACATAGACTCATCTTCACGATAAATCCGGGCACCGTCAATCAATTGCCCATTCAGCTCAGGAGATAATTCCAAGACTTTATTCTTGAAATGTGTAAGATTAAAATTTACATTCCAGGAAAGGTTCTTGTTTTCAATTATATTGGAATACAAATCCAATTCAACCCCACGGTTTACCATTGAACCCACATTCTCGGGATAGCGGGAATAACCCATTGAAGCTGCTACCGGTTTGAAATAAAGCATATCAGTTGTTTTACGTGAGAAGTACTCAACAGAACCACCTAACTTACCACCCCAAAAAGCAAAATCAAATCCAGTATTAAAGCTATGTGAAGTTTCCCAAGTAATATCCTTATTACCTTTATAATATAAAGAAGTTGAAAAATCACCATTACTGTTTGCCAATGTATACTGGTCTTGATACGGATAGTAGTTACGGTACAAACCACCTTGGAACATCAAGTTATCATTACCTTGCAAACCATAGCTGATTTTAAATTTCAACATATCAATCCAAGACTGGTTTTCCAAGAATTTCTCTTTGCTTAACAACCATCCTGCTCCTACAGACCAGAAGTTACCCCAACGATTATCCGGGTGAAAGCAAGAAGAAGCATCACGACGGAAAGAAGCTGAAACAAAATACCGTCCATCATAGTCATATTGCGCACGGAACAACCATCCTTCTGTTGCATAATTACGAGAATATGAATTATTGCTCTGGTTCATAATACCATTGCCTAATTCAGGAACATTCGGATCGTACAATTTCTCACGTTGTCCGTACAAATATTGATATTTATAGTCATAACTTTCATGTCCGGCCAAAATATCCACATTATGAACATCATTAAATGTTTTGTTGTATGTCAACAAATACTGCTGATTTACACTAAATGTACGCTCAGTAGCTACACTGATCAAACCTCCGACTCCGCTAGTTTCAGAATACTGTCCGTAGAAGGGGTTAACCATCTCTGTAGCACGCACATTATTTACATCAACACCTATATTCACTTTTGCCTTGATTCCATTCCAAATATCAATATCAGCAGACCATTTTCCACTAACCACATCACCAGAATATTTCATTTTATCCAACATATAACTTGCCAACGGATTTGCATTAGGAATAGTATTACGGCTACCATTCGAATCTTGTCCTTGCTTTCCATAATCATAACGAAGGAAACCTCGATTATCTACCATAATATTGCCCTGTGCATCACGAACATACATAGGATAAATGGCTCCCATAATATTTGATGCATAAAAGATGTTTGCATTTGATGTACCACCCTCAGTATCCTGTTCACGGCTATCATAATGAGTAAATGATACATTTCCTCCCATTTTCAACCAAGGCTTCACTTGATAGTCAGCTTTCAAACGTGCAGAATAACGTTGGAAACCAGAGTTAGGAACAATTCCCTTATCATCCAAATAGCCGGCCGACATATAATAATTCATTTTTTCAGTCGCACCGCTGATACTTAAATTATACTCTTGACGCAGGTTATTTTCAAAAATTTCATCCGACCAATTATCCGGAGTATAATAATATGTACCATCAGAATAACCTAATGTCGCATTAGGATTCAATTTGCCATTCATACCGATCAGTTGCTGTCCTTGAGGAATGGAATACACCTGATATCCCAAATATGTAGAAGAAAGCATCGCTTGATTAGCGTACGCATTAGCTTTAGCCAAATCTCCGGCTGCCGCATATCCTTTCAAATCAGCATTATAGATAGAAGAATAGTTTAATTCATAGAATGTAGCCGGATCCGTAATTGTTTCATAATTAGGTACTCCACGTTTATTTACACCCCATTTAGCGTCAAAAGTGACACGGGCTTCCCCACTCTTACCACGCTTGGTAGTAATCAAGATTACACCATTGGCACCACGTGCACCATACAGAGCGTTAGAAGCAGCATCTTTCAACACTGTCATTGATTCTATATCAGAAGTACTGATAGCAGAAATTTCACCATCATACGGAACTCCATCTACTACATACAAAGGCTTGTTACTAGCCGATATAGATCCAATACCACGAATACGCACCTCAGCATCTTTGCCCGGCTGACCATTATTACTCGTAGTTTGCACTCCGGCTACTTGACCTGCCAAAGCATTTGTCACATTTGAAGTTTGTCTCGTCGCTATTTTTTCATTTTTTATAGTAGCAGCCGAACCTGTAAATGCAGATTTTTTCGCTGTACCATAAGCCACCACCATTACCTCTTCAAGCTGTTCTGTATCAGACTTCAATACAATATTCAAGTTTGCTTTAACTGGCACTTCTTGTGTAGCCATTCCGATAAAGGAAACCACCAAAGTCTTTGCGGAACTAAAATATACAAAAAAACATCTAGTAATCAAATATTTAGCATTCTGCTCTCTTGTAGATATACAATATTACATCTATTATAACAAACTATAAATCAACTATATATTATAAAAAAGAAAAAAATAATTTGATTTTATGTCTACTTTTATTCTACCTTAAACATAAAAAAGATGCCTAGTAATCTAAGCATCTTTTTTATTATAGACCTATTATTAGCTATTCGTTTTTATCAGTAATCTCACTATTGGCATTTAACTCCTTATCAGGGATTTGATAAATGAATAATTTACTACCTGCAGGGACTTCCTTTGGAGCAATCGCACTATGATTAATTGCATGTGTCCTATCCAAACTTTCATTACGACGTTTCATGTCAAATAAACGACGACCTTCACCCCACATTTCAATACGCTTTTGAAGTTCAATTTCTTGTAAAAGTGCATCACTTGTTGCGGATGTTTCATATTTTGGATTACGAGTTTTCATAATCGTAGTCAGCATTGTTTTGGCTTCACTTTCTTTCCCTGCCCTATATAATGCTTCTGCAGCTACAAAATACATTTCACCAGTACGCAAATAAATATAGTCAGAGCAAAAAGTATCACCTGTAGGAGTAAAACCAGGCGCGGTAGAACCTATATCAATAAATTTGCGCTGCACATATTGTCTTACTTTATAATGAGTATTTGCTTCTCCCAAATCAACTCCAAACCATTTTTTACGAATGTCATCATCTGAAATTTTTTCATACAAATCACTGGAAATCATTTTGTAATTTCCTAAATTACCACCATATCCCGGGCCGTAAGGATCAACTTGACTCATGAATGAAGCGTAGAATGTATTTGTTTCACCATTAATATCAGCCCCCCATAACACTTCACTCAAAGAAAGGTCATTAAAGCCGGAAAGTAATTCTTTTTCACTCATCAGTGAGCCACCTTCAATAGCCAATTTTGCGTATTTAGCAACTTCATTCCATTGATCGGGATAATCATTAACAAATGAAAGAATGTTTGCATAAATAGCAGCTGCTGCATATTCATTTAATTCATCTTTCTTGGATATTCCTTTTCCTTTCAAATAATTATATCCTTTATCTATATCACTTAATATCTGTTCATAGACCTCACCTACAGGAACACGATTCAATTTGGTTTCAGATTCAGTATAAATAGGAATACCTAATTTATCTTTATTCCATTCATAAGGTTGTTGGTACATGTTTATTAACCAAAAATAGCAGTAAGCACGTATGGTGTAACTTTGTCCCAACATCTTCTCAACACTCTCATCACCGCTATCCGCTTGTTCTTTCAGACCGCTGATTACTTCATTTGCACCACTGATTACAGCATATAATTCTTGCCAGTAAGTGGTAGTACGACGATAACTTGAAGCACGGTTGTCAAGCAGATAATCATATACGAAGAAGTGTGAAGTCATATATGCCATATCATCTCCCATCAAGTCTGTGGCCAATTCAAATGCCTTTAACCCGAAATCATCATGACTTTGCTGTGCTTCCGGAGAAAACATATTTTTGTAATATCCTGTAATGTATGCTTGAATAGCTGTAGGATCTTTATCAAGCAAATCTTTAATTTGGTCCTCTGATGCATTTTCTGAAGGTTCCTTGTCCAAAAAGTCATCGCTACAAGATCCCATCATAAACGCTGCAGCCAATATTGCTAAATATTTTGTATATTTCATAATTTTATTCTTTTAAAAGTTCAAATTAATGCCGAATGATAAAGTACGAATCGCAGAATAATTAGCAGCCGAATATCCATAAGCATATTGGCGTGGGTCCATACCTTTACGTTTAGAGAATAAAGCTACATTATCGGCAGATACGTAAATACGTGCACTGCTTGCTGATATTGCTTTCATCCATTCTTTCGGAAAAGTATATCCTAATGAAATGTTACGGATGTTAAAGAATGATGCATTTATCAAGAAACGTGAGGATTGGCTATTACTATTTTGCGCACCATCCATTATAGGCACATTTGTATTTTTGTTTTCCGGAGTCCAAGCATTCAAGATATCCTTATGCCAGTTGCTGCCAATATTGCTTCCCGCATGCATGAAAGAAGAATACATGCTGTCATATATCTTTCCACCAATTTGAAAGTTTGTAGCTATAGAAAGATCGATTCCTTTGTATGCAAAATCAGTTGAAAAACCTCCTTGGAAATCGGGCAAAGTAGAACCTAATTCATATTTGCTTGCCTGAGTATAGTCTTCGGTTACGGTCCTTCCGGTCACCTTGCCATTAGCATCTTTCTCATCCATATACCATTGTGCCGCTCCTGTCTCTGGATTAACACCTGCATATTCATACGTATAAAGATCATAAATAGACCCTCCTTCCATTAAGCGGAACAAAGAAGCAGTACCATGAATAATTCCATTCTCTCTTTTGTCTTCTGGAAGATTCAAAATCTTATTGCTATAGTGTGTACCGTTAAAAGATAAATTCCATATAAAATCTTTTGTTTGAATTGGGGTGGCAGAAATGGTAAATTCAATCCCCTTATTCTGCATATCCAACAGGTTCATTGGAACGTAAGAAATTCCAGAAGAAATAGGATAAGGCATATTGTACAACATATCCGAAGTCTTCTTCAAGAAATATTCAGTTTCTAGTTTCAAACGGTTATTAAGAAAAGCAGCTTCCAAACCGATATTTAAATTTTTGCTTTTTTCCCAAGTCAAATCTTTATTTCCACGATAAGTTTCGACTACAGAGAAATCTCCGTTATTATTGGTTACAGAATATTGCTTCAAATATGGTTGATAGACTACATAACCATTTATATCAAGAATTCCATCATTACCTTGTGTTCCATAACTTGCTTTTAGTTTAAGATTAGACAACCATTCCACATCTTTCAAAAACTCTTCCTGTGTTAATCTCCAAGAACCTCCGACAGACCAAAAAGTACCACGCCGGTGATCAGGATGGAATTTGGAAGATTCATCTGAACGAATACTTGCAGATAGATAATATTTGTTATCAAAATCATAGTTTACACGACCAAAGAAACTTTCCATACTATGTTCTTGTGTATATGAATTCATATCACTCATAGTTATGGCATTGTTGAACTCAGGATTTCCAATAGTATAAAAATTGTATTTATGAGTATACTGATATTTCAGTGTATATGAATAAGATTCGTGACCAGCCATTATGTCAATATTATGATGACCAAATGCTTTACTATAGGTTAAAAGTTGATTTGCTGTAAACGATTCAATACGTTGATTATATTTATAAGTACGACCATTCACATTAGCAGCATCCCCATATAACTGATTCATATGGTCTGTACGGATTTGATTCATTAAATCATAACCAATGTTAGCAGTCGCTTTTAAACCATCAATAATATTAATGTTAATAGTACCACGGCCATTAAAATTGTCATTCAAAGTCTGATGCACATCCAACCCAGAATTAGCTGCAACATTTTGATTACTGAAACCGCCCATACGTGTACTGTATGTACCATCACCAAAATCATAAACAGTGTTGCCTTCTTCGTCATATATGCGATTTCCGTTTTCGTCATACGCATATACAGGATAAATAGGAGCGATTTGCTGAGTGAACATAAAAGCATTAGAGTAATTAGACAAACTAGCATTTTGTGACTGGCCTGCATTTTTTTCCGCTCTTGCGTAAGCCAAATTACCATTGATATCAATAAACTTATTTACAGTATGATTAATATTGGCACGTGCTGAAATACGTTCAAAGTCAGTATGTCTTAAGATTCCTTCATCTTTCAAATATCCCAATGATAAAAAATGAGTTGTCTTAGCGTTACCACCTTGCAGACTCAAATTATATTCCTGACGCATACCATTATGTAATGCGGCATCAGCCCAATCGTCATTATGGCGGAGAGCCGCAGAACTAACTACACCATCTGCTGAAACCATGGCATTATTAGCTACACCGATGAATGGATTGTACCCAATGCTACCTATTAATCCTTCGGAAGCTTCTGCACCTGTAGATTGATTTTTCAAAGTATTCCAAGCTGTTAGTACGTATTCTCTTTGATCTTTCATGATATCATATTCTGGAACACCACGAGTATTTACTCCCCAGCGTGCATCAAGAGTTACTTTGGATTTATCTACCATACCTTTTTTGGTAGTGATCATCACAACACCATTTGCCGCACGTGAACCATAAAGAGATGCAGATGCAGCATCTTTTAATATAGACATGCTTTCAATGTCGGCAGGATTCAATGCATTAACAGACTCTTCATCATAAGGCATACCATCAACTACATATAAAGGAGCCGACGATGCACTAAAAGAGCCAATACCACGGATTCTTATTTTAGCATTTTCTCCAGGCTGCCCACTGGTATTGATTACTTGTACACCTGCTGCTGCACCTTCCAAGGCTTTAGATACTGAAGAAACCTGCATTTTTGCTATTTTTTCTCCACTAACAGCAGTCGCAGAACCTGTAAAAGACGACTTTTTCGCAGTACCATAAGCTACAACCACTACATCGTCAAGCATCTCTGTATCAGATTTTAAAATGATGCTAACATTCTGTTTGATAGAAACCTCTTGACTAGCCATCCCGATAAAGGAAACCACCAAAGTCTTTGCAGAACTAATCAGTTATTTAATTTATTGATAATCAGTATTTAATACACTAAAGTCTTATCTGTTTTTCTTTATTTAAGCCATTCTAAGAGTATGAAAATAATTGTTTTCTACCTTTCTTCTACTGAAAGAAATAATAGACGTATAACATTTTGTAACACTCACCGCTGCCCTGTTCATAAAATGAAACTAAATTTATTATCTTCACTGAAAAGATATCGATAGCCCCTAAATAACATAAATTTGTTCTTAAAAGAGCCCCTTATCTTTGCTTTAAAACAATCTTGGCTTTTTAATAAGGTTCATCCTGTATAAATAGAAAATATGTGCAAAAAGAGTGCTACGAAAATTTTCACTATTAATAGAAATATTCTTTTCAAGCTAATAGGAAGATTTTATATCGTACAGAGTTACACATTCCTAAATATACAAAATGATATTATAAGGTTACATGTTTTTCTAATATATGAGTTTATACAATACTAATCTATGAATAACAATTAATATTAAGTTGTATCATTATATCCATGTTCTCACTTTTTGTTTTTTACATAATATTCTAAATCTTTGTTTTACAGAACAATATGTATACAGGTGTATAAATATCTGTTTTAGTATCCTTCTCTTTTCCCGTTTCTTTACAAAAAGTGAGGTAAACGAGAGCATAATCCACATAACTTTATATTAAATCAAATGAAGACAAATATTATTAGTCAAAATGGCTTTGATTAGTTTTATTCTTGAATTCTAATTTATCCATTTTAGGTCT
>OIEE01000128.1_pt1 | contig 31660 bp, 19 predicted proteins | sample 1581701 | NCBI WGS metagenome assembly OIEE01 (sample SAMN01760976, study PRJEB22395) | human gut metagenome | reverse complement strand
AGAAGCTAACCGCTATTATGGTTTTACCGCCAGTCAGACTTTGAAGATCGTACAGGAATTGTACGAAGAAAAGCTGGTGACATACCCGCGAACGGACAGCCAGTACATCACGGAAGATATGCAGCAGACCATGGCAGATTTGCTCAAACACTATGGCGGCGAAGCAGATGGAGTAAAGCAGGTGGTCAATAACAAAAAGGTCACTGACCACCATGCGATTCTGCCGACACTGGAAAGCTGCAAGCGTGGGTCAAACAGCCTGTCCGGGGATAAGGAAAAGGTCTTTGCTCTCATCGTCTGGAAGATGCAACAGGCAGTACAGCCGCCATACATCTATGAAGATGTTCTGGTAACAGTATGCTGTCAGGACAGGAAATTCACTGCAAAATACAAAAATGTCTTGCAGGCGGGACATACCGCAATGCCTGTTCCGTTTGCAGAACAGGAAAAAAGCAAGGATATGGCATTCCCCAAGAAACTGGAACAGGGCGAGGTGATTCCTGTGGTGAGCGCGGAGAAAAAGCAGGGCTTTACATCTCCGCCGAAAGCATTTACCGAAGACACCCTGCTTTCTGCAATGGAAAGCGCAGGCAACAAGGAGTTTGAAAAAGACACGGAAAAGAAAGGACTGGGAACACCTGCGACCCGTGCAGCGATTCTGGAAAAGCTGGTATCTTCCGGCTATGTGGAACGCAAAGGCAAGCAGATTCTTCCCAGTGCAGAGGGGGTTACGGCAATCGCAAATATCCCGGATTACCTGAAATCGGCAAGCATGACCGCTGAGTGGGAAAATGAACTGCTGCGGATGGAACGGGGCGAAACAAAGCCCGCCGACTTCATGCAGGGCATCGGTGGATTGCTGGAACGAATGCTGGCAGACCTCCGGCAAATTCCGACCGTACAGGAATCACCTATTTATAATAAGGTATCTATCGGGAACTGTCCGGTATGTGGAAAGCCCGTCTGTGAAGGCAAGCTGAATTTCTATTGCTCTGACCGGGACTGTAAATTTGCCCTCTGGAAAGAAAGTAAATACCTTTCCGGCATGAAAAAGACGCTCACAAAGAAGATGGCAACTGACCTTTTGAAGAAAGGACGTACCTATGCAAAAGACTTCTACTCTGCCAAAAAGGACAAGACCTTTGCCGCAGACCTTGTTATGGCAATAGAAAATGGCAGGGCGCAGTACAGTCTTGAATTTCCGAAAACACCAGCTAAGAAGTAAGGAGGGAACGATTGGCGAAATTTAACGATATTCGGGAACTTGCCCAGCAGAACGCACGGTGGGTAAGCAATTCTCCGAAAGACTGGATGAACTATCTGGATGTGGCGGCACGGCTGTACCGCTATTCGTTCAAAGATACTCTGCTGATCCATGCCCAGCGCCCTGATGCGACCGCCTGTGCAGAGCTGGAAGTCTGGAACAAGAAAATGAACCGCTGGGTAAACCGTGGCGCAAAAGGCATTGCACTTTTGGACGATGCCAGCCCACGGGCAAAGCTGCGCTATGTGTTTGACATTGCGGACACGCATCTGGTGCAGGGCGGCAGAACGCCGATCCTCTGGCGCATTGATGATTCGGAACACCAGCAGATGATCCTCGACCATCTGGCAGATACTTATGCTCTGACGCAGACGGACAGCATGAATGCTGCGCTGATGGAACTGGCACAGCAGTTGACCGCTGAAAATCTGGAAGAAGCGATGGATGGTCTGGAATATGAGGTGACAGACACTTTTCTGGAAGGACTGGATGAAGATAACCTCCGTGTCCGTTTCCGGGAGTTAATGACCAACAGTATTTTCTATACCCTTTCCCGACGCTGCGAACAGGAACCGCTGGAAGTGCTGGACGATGAGGATTTTATCCGTATTGTGGATTTCAACCAACTTCCGGTCTTGACCTTCCTGGGCAATGCCGTTTCGGAACAGTGTGAAGCAGTTCTCCGTGACATCGGACGGGAAATGCAGAAAATTTACCGAAAAGAAGTCACAGAACATCTTGCAAAAACTGCCGACAGCTTGTATAATACCAGTACGGACTTTAACGCATTAAAGCGTGAAACCGAAACGAACATCACTGAAGGAGGAAAACCGTATGGAACTGACTTATCACCGCAAGGGGGACTACCTGTTTCCGAACCTGACCGTACAGGACGAGCCGATGAGCATTGGGAAGTACGGGATGCTGCGCAGGACTTATCTGAGGGAAAACAAGAAGAACTGGTATCAGAGTATGCTGATGAGCGGCAGGCTGAATCAGCATCTGGCGCAGATCGACGAGCAGGCGGAGAACCGGATGGAAGAACTGATCGAGAGCCTGAACGAGAAGTATTCGGCTCCGAACAAGGAAACCGAACAGATGGCATGGGTGGCACATCAGAACAATCTGACCGCGATGGCGGAAGAGATCGTGCTGAAGGAATTGGTGTACAACTAACCGCTGACACAACCGAACAGGATTTGAGCGAAGCAGAGGAAGAAATTGCCTCTGCTTTTTCTCTGCCCAGTCTGCCGACCGTGGAACAGCAGATTCGGACAATCGAAGCCCCGATGCAGGCCCAGTATGCCGATGAGATCACGATTCCGGCAGAAGTTGTGGATGAAATCCTGCGGACGGGAAGCAATCGAAGCAAAAGCCAGCTCCGCCTTATCTATAACTTTATGACCGAACAGACCCCGGAAGAGTATACCGCTTTCGTCAAAAAAGAGTATGGCGAGGGCGGCAAGGGCTTTGAGATCGGTGGCACAAAATATGCGGTCTGGTTCGATGAGTTGGGTATGCAGATCGCCGTTGGAGATACGGTTCGGAACGACCCCAAAAACAAAGCATTTCTGTCCTGGAGAGATGTCAGCGGCAGAATTCATCAGCTTTTGCAGCAGGGAGAGTATGCACCAAAATCGGTTTTGGATGCAGCCCGTGGCAATGCCCTGCATGAACACGCAGAAGCCCTGAGCTATATGGAACGCGATATGGCAGAGGGCGTGGCAGAGATGGTCTTTGCCGATACGTCCATCTTCTCCGGCGGATACCCGGAACTTACAGAACGACTTGCAAAGTTGATTGACCAGCCGGAATTTCTGGCTGACCTGAACGAACGTCTTTTGGGACTGGCAGAAGCCTACGCCGAAGATAAAAGCGTGATGCGGATGCCGTTCTATCGCCCGGACAAAGTATCCGAACAGTTTCAGAAGTTTGCCCTCCCGTTCCAGCCGTATCGGGCAAGAGAGGGCTTTCAGTGGAATGAGCAGGAAGTCTTTATCACGGACGATGAGATCAATGCTTTTCTTGCAGGCGGCGGGCCGTATTCGGATGGCAGACTGGCAACGTACAGTTTTTTCCTTACCCATACGGAGAAAGCAGAACGCGCGGCATTTCTGAAAGACCGATACGGTGTGGGCGGCAGCAGTCATGCACTTTCCCGTGCCGATGATTCCCATGCCAGCTATGACGGCAGAGGTCTTGAACTGGCACGGGGCATCTATGGAAAGCCGGATGCACTTGTAAAGCTGAAATGGAATCAGGCGGCTGAACGAGTTGCAAGGCTCATTGACCAGAGTTTGTATCTGAAGCCTGCGGATTACAGCCGGATGCCGAATTATGAGCGTGAGCAGATGGCAAATCGAGTAATCGGCTTTTATTACCACTTGCCCGATGAAGTGGAACGTCCGTTTGAACGGGAACTGCTGAATGAGGATGCCAGAAAGAAACTGCTCGTCATGCTGACTGATTCGGAACAGGCGGTAGAGCTTCTGGAAAAGATGGATGCAGCACTTCTTTCCGTGCCGCTGGATTCCCCGGAATATGCGGAAAAATCAAAGACGCTTGCTGAACTGCACCAGTATGTTGAGGGAACGTACACGATCTTCCCGGAAAAGAAAAAGGCTGTTGAGATTTCTGTTTCTGAGACAGGACAAATATCGCTTTTCGATATTTGGGCGCAGGAACAGGAATCGAAAGAGCATTCAACCACCGCAGTGGTTGAAGAACCCCAGAGGCGGGCGGCAAAGTACAGCAGAAATGTCGGGGATTATCTCTATCTGGAAGATGACCGCCTTTATAAAATCGAACGTGTTACGGATTCTCTGATCTATCTGAAAGATATGGAGCGTCCTGCATGGGCGGCGCGGGTGCTTCGACCGAACCAGTATGATGCAGAACTGGCAAAGAATCCGCTGAATGATTATCTTCTGGCAGGGCAGAAATCTGCATTGAAAGATAGTCGCTGTGTTTACAAAGAATGTCTGTATTCCATGCTGGATGCGGTGCAGCAGAGTGAAATCTATCCGTATCTCCGCAACCGCGATGTGGATGCAGACGAAGCGGAAAAGGAACTTCGGAACAAGATTGACGAGCTGTTAGAGCAGAATGCGAAAACTGCTCCGCTGTATCTGGAAGCAAGCCAGAACTGGGAAAACTTCAAAGACTGGTTGGTAGAAGATATTTTCCAGCGCACCTATCAGGACGTTATTACGGACAGACGGGATGCCGTTGCACTGTATCAGGATAGCAAGGACGCACCGCAGTGGGTGCGCGGCATTATGGTTCCGTATGCAGCGGAAGAAAAGGCCGTTGAGCCGACCTTGCAGCCCCTGCCGCTGGATGCCGTAAACGAATATAACGCGCTGAAAGAGCGTTACCCGGATGCTCTGGTCGGCTATGAGCAGTACGGCAACTTTGAGTTCTACGGCGAGGATGCAAAGCGCGTTTCAGAACTTCTTGGCAGCAAGCTGTTGGAAAAGGAAACCGCACTCGGCAAGGTTGAGGTGTCTGGTTTTCCACGTGAACAGTGGGCTTCTCAGGCAATGAAGCTCTGGAAGCAGGGGGAGAGCGTCTATCTGTCCGGCCAGCAGGAAGATGGAACCCATGCGCAGACAAAGTATTTCCGCAGAGAGGAATATCTGCCAGTCAATACCATCATTGAACTGGACGATAGAGAGTTCCGTGTGGATTCGGTCAACTTTGAGCAGGGGACGGTCAGCTTGCAGGACATGACCCTTGCGAAAGAAGCCCGGTATCCGATCTTCCGAACGGAACCGCTGGAGTACATTCGGCATCTGTACGAACAGGCCGACGTGCCGATGAAAGAAGCGATAGAAACCACAGTCTTTACTGCTCTACACAATGCTGGTGTGGCTTACGAGGATTTTTCCCCGGAGCAGATGGATGTGATCTATTCGGTGGCAGAATCGGGCGGCGAGTTAGAAGAACTGCTGAATCCCGACTTCTCGCCGGAACAGATGCAGCTGATCGCGGATGTGCAGACCCGGACAGATGCCATCCATCGTTCAGCGGCAGATGATGCTGTGAAGCCTCTTACCAGCAAGCCTATGACCCCGGAAGAGGTCAACCATGCACGGCGGCAGCACAACCTTCCGCTGGACAGTGGAGCCGAAACGGAACAGCCTGTACAGCCCAAACAGGAGCCTATGAACTTCCGTATTACGGACGATGATCTCGGCGCAGGAGGAGCCAAGACAAAATTCAAAGCAAACATCGAAGCCATCCGGCTGCTGCAAACGCTGGATGCAGAACAGCGGCAGGCAACCGCAGAAGAACAGGAAGTTCTCTCCCGGTATGTCGGCTGGGGCGGCATTCCGCAGGCGTTCGACGAGAAGAATGCGGACTGGGCAAAGGAGTATGCGGAACTGAAATCTCTGCTCCCGGCAGATGAGTACAGCGAAGCGCGGGCATCCACGCTGAATGCTTTCTACACTTCGCCTACGGTTATCAAGGCAATGTATGAAGCCCTTTCCAACATGGGTCTGAGCAAAGGCAATGTACTGGAACCGTCCTGCGGTGTCGGTAACTTCATGGGTCTTGTGCCTGAAAGCATGGAGAACATCAAGATGTATGGTGTGGAGCTGGACAACGTATCAGGACGCATTGCACAGCAGCTTTATCAGAAGAACAAAATTGCAGTGCAGGGCTTTGAAACAATGCAGTTCCCGGACAGTTTCTTTGATTGTGTGGTGGGTAATGTGCCGTTCGGCAATTACAAAGTGCCGGATAAGCGGTATGACCGCCACAACTTCCTCATCCATGATTACTTTATTGCAAAAAGTCTTGACCTTGTTCGTCCGGGCGGCGTGGTGGCGGTAGTCACTTCCAGCGGTACGATGGATAAAAAGGATTCCTCTGTCCGAGAGTATCTTGCCAACCGTGCTGATCTGGTCGGCGCAATTCGCTTGCCGAACAATGCGTTCCAGCGCAATGCGAACACAAGTGTTGTAGCTGACATTTTGTTCCTGCAAAAGCGTGACCGGGCGGCAGTGGAGCGGGCAGAGTGGGTAGACCTTGGCACAACGCCAGAGGGATTCCCCATCAACCAGTATTTTGCGCAGCATCCCGAAATGGTGCTGGGCGAGATCACGACCGAAAGTACGCAGTACGGCAAGCAGGAAACCACGGTCAAGCCCATTGAGGGCGCAGACCTTGCACAGCAGTTGAAAGCAGCCGTTGAGAACATCCATGCGGAAATCACAGAGCCGGAAATCACGGATGATGAACTTGACCAGAACGCAGAATCGCTCCCGGCAGACCCGAACGTGAAGAATTTCAGCTACACCAATGTGGACGGACAGGTTTATCACCGTGAAAACTCCTACATGAATAAGGTTGACCTGCCTGCGGTCACGGCAGAGCGTGTGCTGGGGATGATTGCCCTGCGGGAAACTACACAGAAATTGCTGGACTGCCAGTTGCACGATGGTACGGATGCCGAAGTGGAACTGCTGCAAGGAAAGCTGAAAGAACAGTATAAGCGGTTCACAGCGCAGTACGGTCTTATCAACAGCACCGCCAACAAACGGGCATTCCGGCAGGACAGCAGCTATTGCCTGCTGGCATCCCTTGAGATTTTGGATGAGGATAAAAACCTCAAGCGGCTGGCAGATATTTTTACCAAGCGCACCATTCGCAAGCCGGAACCTGTGACCTCTGTGGATACGCCGAGTGAAGCCCTGGCACTCTCCATTGGAGAAAAAGCAAAGGTCGATGTGCCGTTTATGGCAGAACTTTGCGGAAAGACAGAGCGGGAAGTGACCGAAGAACTGGCAGGCGTTATCTTCCGAAATCCTGTCACACAGGCGTGGGTGACGGCGGACGAATATCTGTCCGGCAACGTCCGGGAAAAGCTGGCAACGGCAGAAACCTTTGCCGCAAACCACCTGGAGTATCAGGTCAATGTCGAGTATCTCAAGCGGGTACAGCCGAAAGATTTGAATGCTTCGGAGATTGAAGTGCGGCTGGGTGCAAACTGGATCAAGGCAGAGTACATTACGGACTTCATGGAGCAGGCATTCAAAACGCCGAGTTACTATATCGGAAGTTCCATCAAGGCTACCTATTCGGAAATCAGCGGCGCATGGAACATCAGCGGAAAGTCACTTGACCGGAGTAATCCCCGTGTGACGAACACCTATGGCACAATGCGGGTCAACGGCTATCGACTGCTGGAAGATGCGCTGAATCTCCGGGATACCAAAATTTACGATACCATCTATGAGGATGGAAAAGAAAGGAGAGTGCTGAACAAAAAAGAAACCATGCTGGCGCAGCAGGCACAGGAAGCGATTCGGGATGCGTTCAAGCAGTGGATTTTCAAGGATTTAGACCGCAGAGAGGAACTTTGCAAGGTCTACAATGAGCGGTTCAATGCGATTCGTCCCCGTGAATACGATGGCAGTCACATCAAGTTCGTGGGCATGACCCCGGAAATCAGCCTGATGCCGCACCAGAAAAATGCAGTGGCGCATATCCTGTATGGCAATAATACGCTGCTGGCGCATTGTGTGGGTGCTGGCAAGACCTTCCAGATGATCGCTGCCGGCATGGAAAGCCGCCGTCTGGGTCTGGCGCAGAAGAATCTTTATGTTGTGCCGAACCATCTGACGGAACAGTGGGGTGCAGACTTCCTGCGGCTGTATCCGAATGCCAATGTGCTGGTGGCAACGAAAAAGGATTTTGAGCCAGCCAACCGGAAAAAGTTCTGTTCCCGAATCGCCACAGGTGATTACGATGCTATCATCATCGGGCATTCGCAGTTTGAGCGGATTCCGCTTTCCCCGGAACGGCAGAAATCCATGATCGAGCGGCAGATTCAGGACATCACCTTTGCGATTGCAGAAGCAAAGGCAGAGGACGATGGCAAGAGTTTCACGGTCAAGCAGATGGAGAAAACGAAGAAAACCTTGCAGGCAAAACTCCAGAAGCTGAACGACCAGAGCCGCAAGGATGATGTAGTCACATTTGAGCAGCTTGGTGTTGACCGCCTGTTTGTAGACGAGAGCCATTTCTATAAAAATATGTTCCTCTACACAAAAATGCGGAATATCGCTGGTATTGCTCAGACCGATGCGCAGAAATCCTCGGATATGTTTGCAAAATGTCAGTATCTCGATGAAATCACTGGCGGCAAGGGTGTGACCTTTGCAACAGGTACGCCTGTATCGAACAGCATGGTTGAGCTGTATACCATTATGCGCTACTTGCAGTATGACACCTTGCAGAAACTTCATCTTGGACATTTCGATAGCTGGGCGGCTTCGTTTGGCGAAACAGTAACGGCAATCGAATTGTCCCCAGAGGGAACGGGCTACCGTGCAAAGACGCGGTTCGCCCGGTTTTTCAATCTCCCTGAATTGATTTCACTGTTCAAGGAGTCCGCAGACGTACAGACGGCAGATATGCTGAATCTGCCTGTGCCAGAAGCAGAGTACATCAATGAGGTGCTGAAACCCAGTGAAACGCAGCAGGAAATGGTGAGCAGCTTTGCCGACCGTGCAGAGCGTGTGCGGAACGGAAATGTCGATCCGAGAACCGATAATATGCTCAAAATCACGAACGACGGCAGAAAGCTGGCCTTGGATCAGCGGCTTATCAATGACCTACTGCCGGATGAGCCGGAAAGTAAGGTCAACCTCTGCGTGGAGAATGCCTATCAGGTATGGGAAGAATCCACGCCCGACAAATCCACCCAGTTGATTTTCTGCGACTTATCGACCCCGAAAGCAGACGGAACATTCAATGTGTACGATGATGTCCGGGAAAAACTGGTGGCAAAGGGAATCCCCCGTGAGGAGATTGCTTTTATCCATGAGGCAAATACCGAAACCAAAAAGGCAGAACTGTTTGCAAAGGTGCGCTCTGGGCAGGTGCGTATCCTGCTTGGTTCGACCCCGAAACTTGGTGCTGGTACAAACATTCAGGACAGACTGATCGCCCTGCATCATCTGGACTGCCCGTGGAAGCCCTCTGATCTGGAACAACAGGAAGGACGCATTCTTCGTCAGGGAAACCGCAACCAGAAAGTGAAGATTTTCCGTTACGTCACAGAGAATACGTTCGATTCGTATATGTGGCAAATTCTGGAAAATAAACAGAAGTTCATCTCGCAGATCATGACCTCGAAATCTCCTGTTCGTGCCTGCGATGATGTGGACGATACCGCGCTGACCTATGCAGAAATCAAAGCATTGGCAACGGGAAATCCCTACATCAAGGAAAAGATGGATTTGGATATTCAGGTCAGCAAGCTGAAGCTGATGCGGGCCAACCACACCAGCCAGATTTACAGCCTGGAATCGGATATTGCACGGCGGTATCCTGCAGAAATCACGGCAGCGAAAGAGCGCATAGCAGGTCTGAAAGCTGACCTTGCAGTGGCAAAGCCGTTGCTGGAACAGGACAAGGAGAAGTTCTCCATCACGGTGGAGGACAGGGTTTATACCGACCGCAAGGAAGCAGGCTCGGCAATTCTTGCAGCCTGTGCCGCAATGAAGATCGCTAAGACAGAGGGGCAAATCGCAGATTTGGGAGGGTTTGCAATCAGTTCCCGGTTTGATGCGTTCGCCCAGACATTCAAGCTGACCATCAAACGGCAGAGCAGTTATACGATTGAACTTGGCAGTGATCCGGCTGGCAATATCCAGCGTATTCTCAATGCGCTGGCATCTATCGAAAAGACACTGCCGCAGGTGGAGCGCAGATTGGAAACCTTACAGCAGCAGTTGGCAGAAGCAAAGGAAGAAGTGCAGCGTCCGTTCCCGCAGGAGGCGGAATTAAACGAAAAATCTGCACGGCTTGCAGAATTGAATGCCCTGCTGGATATGGACGAAAAGGGGGATGATGCGGCTCTTGGCATGGATGAGGAAGTAACGGATAGCGAACTTCCTGCGCCGAAACGTGAGATTGAGCGGAGTGCAGACAGCGTAAAACGTCCGTCGATCCTTGCACAGCTTCACGAAAAGCAGGCAGAACGCATGGCAGAGCCGAAACCGCAGAAAAAGAAAAGTCACGATATGGAACTATAACTGAGAATGCCCCGTCAGATCTCCGAAAGGGAATCTGATGGGGCAGATTTTGTAAAGGAGGGCATGAATGGCAGATAAGCGGGCAGACCAGCTCAAAGAAATCACGGAACGGTTGGAACAGGGTGTAAAGGACATTTTTACTTCGGAAATGTATACGAAGTACCTGCTCACAATGTCGAAATTCCACAATTACAGCTTCAATAATACGCTGCTGATCGCAATGCAGCGTCCAGATGCTACGTTGGTGGCTGGGTACAATGCCTGGAAAAATAAGTTTAACCGCTATGTGAAAAAGGGGGAAAAGGGCATCCAGATCATCGCGCCTGCCCCGGTAAAGGAACGGGAAGAGAGGGAGAAAATCGACAAGGACACCGGGCTTACGGTGCTGAATGAGAGCGGGGAGCCGGAAATCGAAGTGGTGGAGAGGGTGATTCCCCGGTTCCGGGTAACAACGGTTTTCGATTATGCCCAGACAGACGGAGAACCGCTGCCTACGCTGGAAGTGAATGAACTGACTGCCCGTGTCAAGGATTATACCCTGCTGAAAGAGGCAATCGAACAGGTATCTCCTGTGCCAATTCGTTTTGGAGAGATCGAGGGCAACGCAAAAGGTTATTACAGCCACATGGACAAAGAAATCTGTGTTCGTGCCGATATGGGTGAGAGCCAGACCATCAAGACGATGATCCATGAGGTTGCTCATGCCATGCTGCATGACAGCGACCAGATGAAACAGCGCGGCGAGGAAAAAGACCAGCTTACCAAAGAAACAGAAGCGGAAAGCATTGCATTTACGGTTTGCTCGGCACTTGGCATTGATACTTCGGACTACTCGTTCCCGTATGTAGCAAGCTGGGCAAGCGGCAAGGAACTGAAAGAATTGAAAGATTCGATGGATACGATTCGATTGACCGCTGCTGATTTTCTTGAAAAACTGGAAACGGCGGTGGCAGAAAGGAGTGTGGAGCGCATGACGGCGATGGAATATGCTGAAAAGCTGATTGCGGACAAGGAACGGGACAAAACCGTTTTTGACAACAGCCAGCGAAATCTCATTGTAAACTTTGCTTACAAGCTGGATGACCGGGCAGCAACGGAAGAACTTGCCAACAATCTGGCGGCTGCGGTTGCGGCTGAAAACACGGAAGAAATCAATCGCCTGATGTGGGAAGCAGAGGAGAAGATCGAAAGTCTGCCGGATGGCATGATCGGTCTTTCGGAAATGCACGAATATGGGTATCTGAAAGATGATGTTCTGCCATTGACAAAGGAAGGCGCACGGGAGTGGCATCGGCTGGGTGAACGGATTTATCCGCTGTTTCAGGATGGCACGGCAGGAGACTTCGCCAGTCAGGAAGAGATCGAACAGCATGATGGCATCTTCGGAATCAAGGCAGACGCATGGAGTGCAATTTTGCTGGAAAAGAACGAAGAGTATCTGGAAGATGAGTATGCCCGCCCGGACGCTGCACTGACGGTGATAAGCCGGGAGCAGGCTCTGCGCCTGTTTGATGAGGGCAAGCAGATTTATCTTATCCGCGTTAGTCCATGGCCGGTTCTTGTCACAGGGCGTGAAGAAATCGAGCGGGGAAGTGACTATTTCCAGATTGCCCAGGAAGATTTGGAAAAGGACAAGCAGAAAGCAATGGAAAACAGCGAAAAAACACCCGTTGAAAAGCTGGCGGCAGACCTTGATAATTTCGCCTTTGACTTCGATTTCTACCACTATAAAGATAGCGTGGAGGATCGGGAACAGGCAGTTGAAGCACTGAAAGAACAGATTCAGGCTGGGGATATTCAGCCGATCCGGGAATGGCTGCAAGTTGCAGTGGAGGAATCAGAGGGAGAGTCCGCAGAAAAGGCGGCAGAACTGATAACTCGGCTGGATGCGTTGGTCAAGGAGCAGAAGCTGCTTTCCGGCAGTGAAAAGCAGTTTGGCATCTATCAGATCACTGCCCGTGACCCGGAACACGACTATCGCTTTATGAATCTGGACTTTGTAAAACGGCATGGGATGGAAGTGAACCGTGCAGACTATGAGCTGGTCTATACCGAGCCTCTTACGGAAAAAGATACACTTGAAGCCATTTACGAACGCTTCAATATCCAGCGTCCAACGGATTTTACCGGGCATTCGCTTTCCGTCAGTGATGTTGTGGTGCTGAACGATGGCGAGTCGATCAAAGCCTGCTATGTGGACAGCATCGGCTTTGCAGAGTTGCCGGATTTTTTCAAGGAAAGAAAGATGGATTTGAAGAAAGAAACGATTCTGGATGAACAGTTGCAGGAAATTGAAATCTTTGATAAGGCCGGTCTTTTCAGCAACAGCAGACTGCGGGATGAGGATGTGCCGGATGGATTGTACCGCTATGACCTGCGCGGGTCGGACTATGATCCGGGGCAGCCGATTCTGGTGGAGAAAACAGTGATCGTAAACCATGCGGCATCTGTTCTGATGGCAGAAGAACTTGATCTTGGCGCAGGCGGTCGGCTGGAACTGGGCGAGGAAGGGCTGAACTTCACGGGTGGATTGCTGACTGTACGGGAGTTTATGGAGGAACAAGAGCATAAAAAGGATGGCTTAATACACGGTGACTCCGACCAGATTGCAGTTGAGGGTCATGTTGGTACATGGTATGCGATTGATGAAACGGAGGTTGGCGGCGAGAAGTTCTTCCTGCTGGAGCATGAGGAATACGGGGATGAAGCTGCCTGCGTTGCGGTCAATGAGCAGGGAAAACTTGTGGCAGAAGATTTGTGGAATGGCTTTGATGAGGATTTCCAGGATGCCGTAAAGGAGTATTTTGCTGAAAAGAATCCGACTTCACAAAAAGAAGAACAGGCTGTGCCTGTAGCAGAGGAAAGCCGCACGGATAATTCGGATGTTCCGGTTTATTACGAATCTTTTGCCTATGCAGCAGAGAATGGCGAGGTGGATTTGTACCGCATTTCCAGACAGCTCAATGAAGATTGCAGAAATGCCATTGAAGAAGCGATTGCAGACAATTTCGATGGAATGCACCTTGCAGACGATGCTACGAAATCCGTTGTTGAGCAGTTCGGCATGGAGCGTATGGGCTATATTCTGGCTTATACGCTGAATTATAACAATCACGACGGACGGTATTCGCACAGCAATAAGGAATGGGCAGACACCACCTGTAAAGGAGAACGCGGTAACAACATTCGTCCTGACTGGATCGTGCGCAGTCACCCGGCTGTGCTGAACGGATTTGTGGATATGTACCGCAAAGAACTTGAGGCTGAACAGCAGAGGGAGCCGGAAAAGCCTTTTGTGCAGCAGTTCTATGTTGTGACAGATTTGCAGACCAATCCGATGCAAATTGAGAAGTTCGGGGATCTCGATGATGCAATGTCCTGCTATCAACAGGTTCCGAATTTTCATCTAAAAGCCCTTGGCGTAGAGAAAACGCCTGAGCCACTTCCGGGCAGTCTGGACATTGTGCAGTGCAAGAACGGTATCGACACGATTGTGGAGGACTACAAGAAAGTTCCGGGCTGGGATAATCCATACATCCAGAATCATGTTGTTGCATTGGTGGCAGAAGCATTGAAAGTGCAGGATGTGGCGGTAGCCTATGAGATCAACGATGGCTATTTTCACATCCAGACCAGCGAGGACGGCTACGACTATACCTTATATAGTAAGGACTTCACAGTAATGGACGGTGGCATTGTTGAAACAGACGAGTACAGACCCGTGCAGGAAGTGATGGAAGAAGTTCTGGCAGAACACGGACACAGCGTTTCTGAGTGCGGTGTGATTAGCGCTGAATATCTTCAGGAACAGTCCTACCGTGCAGAAACACAGCGGGCAGAAGCGATGAAAGAAAAGCTGGCGGCAGAGAAGCCTGCGCCAGAAGCAAGCATCAGCTTTTATGTGGCAGAGTGTGCAGAGTTCCCAGTGATGGGTGAGTTCCATGACAATCTGACCTTGGAGCAGGCATTGGAAGTCTACGATAAGATTCCGGCAGAGCGGATGAACGGAATCAAGAGCATTGGCTTTTCCCTTGAGGATGGAAGCATCTATTCGGGAATGTTTGACCTGATGGTAGGTGGAGAAGTGCAGGCAGAAATCGTCAACCATATCCAGCATTACCGGGAAAGTCCGCTGGTGCAGAAAGCAATTTCTGATATGAAAACGCTTTTGGAAAAGCGGCAGGCAAGCAAGGAGTTAGAGGAACGCCCCAGCACCCGGCAGTCTGTTCGTGAAGCGTTGAAGAACCGCAAAAAGGCGCAGGAACAGCAGTCCAATCAGGAACAGGAAAAACCGAAGAAGGCAAAGAAGAAAGGAGAAATGGAACTGTGAGCAAGATGAAGTTTAATGCAGATGAGATGATGGTTATGGCAATGTTTGAGCAGCCGACACGGACGGAAACCATGAGATATATCGAGGAAGTTGTTCCGTTTGTCGAGGACGATGTTGAAGTTTTTTCGCTGGTAGCATCGACCATGAAAAAGATGCGCTCTATTTCGGACATGGAATTTTTCAGACTTGACCTTAAACCGTATCTTCAGGATGTGGTGGCAAAATGAATATCAATCAGTATGCGGTCTATCAGCTGAAAGAAAGTGCAGAACTTGCTGCGTATCGGTCACGTTCATATCAGTATTTGACGGAACATCATTTTCAGGTGATCGTACAAAATTATCAGCAGGCGTATTTTACCAAGTTGTTTACATCGGACACACCAGAGATAATTCGGAAACGGTTGGAAGAGCATCGACCGAAGAATTTCCGTGGCCGTCCATTTGGTGTCGGTGATGTGATTGTCATAAACCAACAGGGAGAAATCACGGCGTATTTTGTGGATAAGGACTCCCTTGTTGTGGTTGCTGGCTTTATCCGCAGTAGTAGTTCTGGCATTCTGGTTACACTTGACACGAAAAATCTTTTTATAGATGGATGTGCTGGAACGTGGGTGGCAACCGAAGAATGCGTAGTAGAAAGCCAGCACTTTTTTCTGATGCAGCATGAAGTCTATAAGGAAAAAGCACCGAACGTGATTGTAGATGCTTCTGGCAAACTGGTTTCCACTGAAATCCGAAAAGGGTTGGATGAGGATGCCAGAAAAAAGATTCTGGATTATCTGCATCCACCGCTGATGGAAAAGCCGATGAACCAGAAGCCGTCACTACACCAGATGGAACATTATCAGAAGTTCTATGAGAACGGGGAATATGTTCGGGCCGTAGAATCAACTACGGAACAGAACTACAATATGATTGATGGCTGTGCCAACAATCTCCCTAAGCCCCGCATAATCAACGGACGGGAATCCGTTCTTGATAAATTGCGAATCAGGCAGATGGCACGGGAAAAGCAAAAGAGCAGCCAAGAGCAGTCGGCTGATATGGAACGGAACAGGAAGTGATCTGTTGTTGCCCGGATGCAGAGGGTTCCCTGCAAACAGGCGTTGGAAGAAATATTTCAGGATCGCTTTGTGAAATTACAAAATGGTTTCTTGAAATACAGGGACGCTTAAAGACTGAAAATAGTGCAAGAGCCACCATAGGCTTACCCAACAAAAGGGTAGCGTATGGTGGCTCTTTTTTGCTTAAAGGGTCTGTTCTGTGCGTTGAATGAGATCTCGAATGTGGTGCTGCCCCAAGATGCTGTCAACATTGGCACAGGCTGTTCGCAATTCTTTTTGATAATCTTTGTAATAGGTGTAGGTGTCGTATTGAGCCGCTTTCAAGGCAAGTAATCGTTCTTTTTCAAGCTTCAAATCTTTCATCTTCGGAAGTGAGCCGTCTGGATTTTGTGCTTTCAGAATCTGGGCGGCTTTTTCGTGCTTTTCAATTTCATCAGCGTGATCCTTGCGAAATTTTCCTTTGAAGCGAGCTTTCAAAAATTCATTGTAGGTGGATTTTGTGGAAAGATACTGACCCAGATAGTGGATTTGCTCATTCACAGATTTGATTTGTGTTTCGGTGTCCTTTGTCTTTTGCCGTGCATCGTGCATCTGTAATGTGATGCTATCGTAGGTTGTCTGTAAATTTTCTCTGGTATCGAATCCGTTTTCCTGAATGTAAGCTACGGTCTTTGCCATCTGCTGAAGATTGGAAATTTTGACTTTTTGAGCATAAGCTCTGCTCTGTTGAGCCTTAATACAGTTCTGCAAGTCCACAACAAGACGCAGATCAGAGCGAATGAAGAGAATGGCAATCGGGTCTGCATGGTAATCGGGCATGGTCTGTCGTTGCTTTTCTTCTTGCTCAGCAGCAAGTGCATTGGCTTCAAAAAGATTGAGCAAATAATCTTTATCAAAATTTGTGCCTAAAGAGCGACCAGAAATGTACTTCTCTCGCTCTGGATGCAGATAGCTATATCTTCCCCGATTTTCTTTCACATGAATCTTATACTTTTCAAATAACTGGCTTTGAAAATCTTCAAACGAAATTGCGGAGGAAGAAATCTCTGAAACGGCATTCCGAACAAACTGCTTACGAGTCTGAAATGTTGTTTCCATTGGATTCATGCCATCAGCAATGATCTGTTCGTTTATATCTTCCAGCTCTTTCTGACCTCGCTTTTGCAACCAGTATTCAGCTTCAGTGATTTTATGTTGAGCCGGAGAGAGAAGATCGACCTGATACAGATTTTCACGCTGGCATAGATTCATAAGTTCTTGCTGTAAGTATTTTAGATAATCTTTTGTCAGGTGATGTTTGTATCCTGCTTTGCAGTCAATGCTGCGTGTGGTGTATGACTGTGGCTCTATGTCCAGTTTCCGTAAGCTGTTGATTATGATATGAACATGGATGTTGCCACTGCCATTATGTCCATCCGTGTGAGTACAGACCAATGCTTGATGGCCGGGAAGATGATTCTTCACAAATTCAAGTCCCAGGGTTTGTGCTTTCTCGCCAGTAAGATGGTGTTCGTCTTTATCGCGCGGATCAAAACTGATGATATAGTGATGGGACTTGACTTCGTCGTATCGGTAGTTTTTTCGATACTGGTCATTGAGCATTTCGCACTCAAGATCAAAGGTGTCGGGATTGCAGTTTACTCCATTCATGTGAAATTCGCTGCGGAGCATCATGCTCCCGTTTTCATCAAGGAGCGGTTTTAAGTGTCGTTCATCATGCTGGTATTTCAAATAGCAAACTGCCGCACTGTAATCAGCGTTTTTTATTGCGATGTGTTTTAACACGGCCATGATAGGTTCCCCCTAATTTGATTGCTTCCTGCCGAAGCTGCCATAATGCAGTGAGATGGCGGTTGATCTCGTCCTGCATTGACTTGGAATAGAAACCGCCAGAGTGGAAGTATTGGGCAATCTGATTTAGGTTGTTGCCGATGGCAGAATACTCAGCAATCAGTTTTTGAAGTTCGGGAAGTTCTGCAGTGATGTTGTAGTGGACTTCGATGCGTTCGTCCAGCGCACTCTTCCTGACATAAACGGCAACCGGATAGCCTGCCTGTTCAGCAGAAATGGAAATAGAAGCGTACTCGGCATCCGTAAAACGTACCATTACGTTATTTGTTCTTTTTATCTGCTCGCACTTTTTTCTTCTGCCCATAGATAGAAACTCCCTTCAAATTTATTTGCGAAGCAAATCCCGACAAGCCGTAGGCGGTCGGCTGCGACCACTTTAGTGGAAGCCAAATAGCCAAAATCAGAGATTTTGTGCGTACCGAGGGAATGGGGAAGCGGAATCCCCATCAAGATTGCCGGTAACGAAAAATCACGAAAGTGAATTTTGAGTTACTCCAGGCGAATCTTGCCCTACTTACGGTGAAGCCGTTGCCTTACGCATTTTTCGGGTTCTTCTATCTTTAGAATCGGGCAGAGCGTGTTTCGCAAGGTGTTTTTGAAAAAAGACAAAAAATTTTTGAAATACCTTGCGAAATGGCCTTTCTCCAATTCTATAAGTGAAAGAGGCTGACACACCACCCCAAAAACAGAAAGGAATGAGTGAATGACCGAAACAACTGCACGAACCTATCACACCATGGAAAGCCTGCGCCAGATGGCACAGACCGATCTCCGTAATGTGAACCGCAAGGAACTGGTAGACATCAACGAAGTGGAAATTAGAAAAGACTTGTCGCAGCGGGAGCGGATGGTCGATTTCATTTCGCAGATCAAGAACCCTTATTGCTATCTCGACAAGGGCATGGTAGTGAAGATCAGCTTTGCGGGAGAGAACCGATTAGAGGACACACTGAAAAAATGCGCACGGACGCATCGGAGATAAAAAGAAGAAAGCAGAAGAAAATTTACACTTTAGCACATTAAAGCGTTGACATGGACCGCGAAATATGAGATAATGGCTTTGGGTCAAAACAGAATATGCTAACTAAAGCCGATAATTTTCTTGGTTTATTGTCAGAACGACAAATAGATTAAGGAGGTTATCGGCTTTTTATGTTTTTTCAGGAAAATGGACAATATCGCTGTGCTGTGTATCTTCGATTGTCACGTTCGGACGGCGATCAGCAGGAAAGCAACAGCATCAAAAATCAAAGAGCTTTACTGAATGATTATCTGGGAAAGCACCCGGAACTGCATAAGGTCGATGAGTATGTAGACGATGGATACAGTGGTACGAATTTTGAACGCCCGGATTTCAAACGGATGATACAGGACATTGAGAATCGGAAAATCAACTGTATTATCGTCAAGGACTTATCACGATTCGGCAGAAACTACATTGAAACAGGACGTTATCTGGAAAGAATCTTTCCATTTATGGGAGTCCGGTTCATCGCCATCAACGATCATTATGACAGTGCGGAAGAAAACGATGATAAGGGACGTATCCTGATTCCGTTCAACAATCTTATCAACGATACCTATTGCCGTGACATTTCGATGCGTGTCAGAAGTCACTTGGATGTGAAACGGAAAGAAGGTCAGTTCATTGGCAGCTTTGCAGGATACGGGTATCAGAAAGACCCGAAAGACAAGAATCATCTGATTATAGATGAATACGCTGCGGGCATTGTGCAGGAAATATTCAAGCAGAAATTGAACGGAATGAGTTCACAGCGCATTGCCAGTCACTTGAACGAACTGGGTGTCCTGCCGCCAAACGAGTATAAGAGAGCCAATGGATTCAACTATACCTGCGGTTTTCAGGCTGGGCTGAATCAGAAGTGGACAGTGGTTTCCGTCAATCGTATTTTGAAAAATGAATCCTATACGGGAACATTGATTCAGGGTAAACGCAGGAAAATCAATTACAAAGTAAAAAAGAGCCATGATGTTGGAAGTGAAAACTGGATTCGGGTGGAAGATGCGCATGATGCCATTATCAGCAAAGGCGAGTTCCAGCAAGTACAACAGTTGTTGGAACTGGACACTCGTACCGCACCATCGCAGACAACAGTTTATCCATTATCAGGTTTTCTGCGCTGTGCAGACTGCGGGCAGAATATGATTCGCCGCACGGTGACGAAAAACGGGAAGAAGTATCAATACTATCACTGCTCTACCTATAAGAATGGCGGCGGCTGCACACCGCACATGATAAACAGTGAGAAGTTGACGAAAAGTGTTCTGGCTGCGATCCGGCATCAAGTGACACTTCTTGTAGAAGCGGAAAAGGTACTCTCCAATGCAGAGTTGGCAAGCGGCGAACAGATTGGCATAAAGATTCTGGACAGCCAGATCACTGCACTGGAAGCTGAATTAGAACGGTACAGTAATTTAAAAATCCGTCTGTATCAGGACTTATGCGATGATGTTGTCAGTCGGGAAGAGTACGGAGAAATGAATACTCGCTTTGCGCAGAAGATAAAAGAGGCACAGGATAAGATTCAGGAAATCCGCGAAAAGAAGCAGGAGGCATTAAAGCACGACACACTGCTTCCTACTTGGTTGGAAGAATTTAAGCAGTACGAACATATCAAAACGCTCGAACGCAGGGTCGTGGTGGAACTGATCGACCACATAGATGTTCATAGCAAAACAGAGATTGAAATTCATTTCTGCTTCGAGGATGAACTGCACAGTATCACAGAAAAATTTATGGAATATCAAGCACATCATGGAAATGAGGTGGCAGAGGAATGAAATGGGTCAGTTATACAAGGTCGATTTCCAGCAGGATCGGAGAAGAAAATCCATCCAATACGATTGCGGAACAGAATGAGCGCATTGCACGGTATCTAAAAAAGTGCGGGTGCAGCGTATCCGAAAAATACAGTGACCGCAGGAGAACAGCAGAAGCCACGGAGGGCTTTGACAAATTGGTACAGGATGGGATGGCTCGGAAATTTGATGCAGTTGTTGTGGATTCTATCTTCCGCTGTGGAAGAACCCTTCCGTTTGCCATTGAAGCACTGCAGAGGACGTTCTATCCGCTTGGTATCCAATTTGCAGTTGTGGAAGATGACTTTTGCAGCATAGACAAAACTGCCGAAGAGGTTGCAGAGTATTTCAATGGAAAGACCATTGATAAGATTCGTTCGGAATTTATTACCAATCGCCAGAATCACTTTGAAGAAGGTACATTGACCCATCGACAGGCTAAATATGGTTATGCGCTGTCGGAAGATCGCAGAAGCCTTGTTCTTAATCCTGAAAGCGCACAGGTTGTAAAGCTGATTTTTCAGATGTATCTGGAAGATATGAAAATCCCGGAAATCGCAAGAGCATTGGATGTACAGGGCGTTCAAACACCGCAAGTCCAGATGGCAAAGAAAAAAAGATCAAGAACAAAAAATAAGTGGCAGGATTCAACAATTCGCTCGATTTTGAAAAATCCACTCTATATCGGAAAGTGTACGCTGACACTGGCAAAGGCAAAGCGAGAATTGGAGGTTCCGGCGATTGTTTCAAAGACGGAATTTCAGAAAGCTCAGAAAAAGTTGGAATCTACGAGGTTGCCTTCGAGAAAAAAGGCTCGAAAAAAACCAAATCTGCTCTTCAAAAAAATCTATGACAAGGAAAGTGGAAAAGGTCTGCTGTGCAGAACATCAGAAGATGAAAGCCAGCAAATCTATTCGTTTGACAAGGGGTATAGATGCTTCTCTGGAAAAGCCCCTTTCATCGAAAGCGAGAAAATCTTTCGAGAGATTCTTTCAGCTTTGGAAAAAGAAAAAATGCAAGCTGCGCATATTGATAGGGTGCTGGACTTGAATCCTGAGAAAGTCAAGCAGTGCATGGATGCTGGACTGTTGCAGTACAGAAAAAGAGCAAATGAGATCGTTGCGCACTTGATGGCCAAGGACGATGAACGAACAGCAGTTTATCGGCAATACGAGCAGGGATCAATTTTACTAGAACAGGTAGAGGAGTATGAACATCAGTATCAGGTGGCGGTCCAGAAGCAGGAAGCGGCTTTTAAAAAAGTAATGCTGGCTGTTAATGACATAGAAAAAGCATTTAGCCATGGAAATCCCTGGTTGATGAAGTTCCGAGCGATTTCAATTCCTGAAAAATTGGAGCGCACACATCTTAAAGAATGGCTTGACCATGTATGGATCGTAGATTTTGAACAGGTAGAAGTGATCCTACAAGAAAGTGAGTGGAAGAGATTCTTCCCGGAAGAATGGCTGAACAACGGAGAGGAAGATTGTAATGGCAAGAAAGAGTAGAAAGAATATGATGCCGCAGGCTGCTGTGCAGGAGGCCGTACAGCAAAACGAAAAAGAACTTCTGCGCACGGCAGCGTATGCGCGGCTGTCGGTTGAGAACGGCGGGCATGAAACAGAAGATTCCCTGCACACACAGATTTTGCAAATTCAAATTTGTATAACTAAAATCTCAACTTTCCTTATTTTATGCGACTTGGCGGTATGCCTTGCCACTCTATATGTATCCTTTTCCCTTGTTTTTGCCCTTATGAGGTATCTACAAGGGAAAGTTTTTCTTATTCGATTTTATTCTCCAACCACCTTATCAAGTAGTCGGGCTGAGTTTCGCTTACCTTCTCGGTTAGCGTGTGCATAGACATTCATAGTGGTACTTACATCCGAGTGTCCAAGTAATTCCTGTACATCCTTTGGTGCTGCTCCATTTGAGAGCAGGTTTGTGGTATAAGTGTGTCGCAGGGTGTGGAAGTGGAAATTATCATCAAGCTCCGACAATCGTTTCCTTGCTGTCCTTAAAGCTGTCTCAACCGTTGCAGGGGCTTCGTATGCTCCGTCCGGTCTGATACATACAAGGTCAATCTCGTTGTAATCAAGCGGAATGTCCTCTGTGCCATCCAAATGATAAAGCTCATAGTAGATACGATTCTTTTCCTTAACTTCCCTGTAGTAGTTCCTCTGATAGAGTTCTCCGTAACTGAATACCTGCTTTCTCTGTTCCTTTTTCGCTTTCTTTAAGATGTCAGCGAGCGTATCACAGAAATCCACGATACGGACTTTCTTTCGCTTTGTCGGACCAATCTCGGTCTTGTGCCTTGCTCCGTTGTAACGGACACTTCTTCGTACTGTCAGATACTGTTCCTCAAAGTTAATGTCACTCCAAGACAGTCCGCATACCTCTCCAAGTCTAAGACCTGTGTAGTACGCTATCTGTACCGGCAGGACAGCAGGCTTGTTTCTTTCTTCCAGATACTCCATAAGCGTTTGATACTGCTCTGGTGTAATCGGGTTGATAACCTCTGCATCCTCATCATTATCAGAAAACAAATCCACATCTTCCTCGGCTTTCCTACGCATTACCACATACTGCATTGGATTGAATGTGATGTACTGCTTTGGAAAGACTGCAAATCGGAAGGACTGTTGCAGGACTGCGTGGAAAGAACGGATATAGTCGATGGTGTAACCCTTTGACTTAAAATTTCCTTCCTCACCGCCAAATGCAAGTAAATCCATAAACTTCTGCAAATGCTCCGAAGTGACTGTCTTTAGTTTTCTGTTTCCGATTGGGTGTTGTTTAATCCTGTTTACTGCCTGTAAATAGTTACCGACTGTACCGTTGCTAAGTGAACCCGTTTTCAAATCTTCCTCTGCCCATACATCTAGCATCTGTCCGAGTGTGAGGTTGTCCGCTTTGGCTAGAAATTTCTTTGCGTCATAATCCTCCATAGCCTTGCGTAACATTTTCTCTGTCTCTGATTTGCTCTCCGTACCTGCAAATTCTTTCTGAACCAAGTTACCACTTGCATCCTCCACATAAAAGCGGTAGTACCATTTCTTGCCTTTCTTCCTTACAGAACCTTTTGCCATAATCGTTTCTCCTTTCGATATCGGCAATCGGAACTGGTGAAATGCTTCTTGCGTGTAAGTATATCATAGCTCCGTCTGCCTATCTATACCGAATCGGGATCTTTTTCTGATAAAAGATTGGCTAGTCGATTTTTCGCTGTCTCAGGATTCTTAGAATACAGTCTTACAATATCGCCCATATCGTTCAATGCGTTGACGGTGTGGGTGATTTCTCTAAGGAACATAATCTCATTGTATTCCTTATTGGATTCAAACCCCATTGTCTGGGCGAGCATTTTGTTATCTGTATTTCCTTTGAAATTCTTACAAGCGAACTGGAACGAATCCACGAACAGCTCGTATTCCCGTAACATCAGTAGTAGCAGGTCTTTGGAAAAATCACTTTCGGACTGTTCCATATCATAAGGGAGCTTATTCAGAATGGAAGTCATCACATCACGAATCTGTAATTCTCTTTTATCCGTAATGTCTGTTTCGTATTCGTCCGTCTCACCTTTCAGCCATTCCACAGATACATGAAGTGCATCTGCCAGACCTTCTAAGGTCATTTTCTTGGTGTTATCAATCGTTCCTGCTTCGTATCTCTGAATGGTTGAGGCTGTCACGCCCATTTTTTCAGCGACATAAGGCTGGTTCAATCCTAACTCCTGTCTACGGCTTTTTGCTCTGCTACCGATTGTCTTTCGCAATTCTTTATCTTTTAACATACTTGCGAACCTCCTTTTTCGGTATGTCATTACTATACCACATAACACGATATATTGCAATACGCAATTCTATAAAAGATGATAGAATTTCGTAAGGCTTGACATAGCGTTATAAAAGATATATACTTTAATCAGAATTGCGTAACGCAAGTTTTAAAAAAGGCTAATCCTTTCTTCAAAAAGGAACATCCTCTGATATACAAGACTTGTAATCCTACGCAGGAATGAGGTGATCGAATGACAGAATTAAAGTTTGCTCTCTCCATTGAAGAAGCTGCCGACTATACAGGTATCGGAAGAAACACTCTTAGAAATCTTGTGGAATGGGAAAAGCTGCCTATCCTTAGAGTGGGAAGAAAAATCTTAATCCGCAGGGAACGATTAGACGAGTTTCTGATTCTCAATGAGGGGAAGGATTTACGAGACAGACACGCAGTAAAAGCGGTCAAGGGAACAATGAAAAATGAATAAGGGACAGTCCTAAGACCATCCCTCTGGTATGTATCTGACTAAAAGCCATGATATACCTACACGCAAATAGATTATATCACGGACAAGTCCTCAGATACAACCAGAACTTTTGGAAAATGAGGACAAGATGGATGTGAATGGGTGCAATCGTCCACCCAGTTATAGCTTGTTGGTAGGACAAGTCCACCCAAGATGCAAAAGGTGTTATGAATAGTCCACCCAAGCCAGAAAATGAAGTGGGTGCAACCATCCACCCAAGTGAAGCCGACTGGTAGGACAAGTCCACCCAACTTACAAAAAGTGCTGTGAGAAGTCATACCAAGTGTAGCTATGAAAAAAGCTGTCCGACCTATGACAAAAAGTGTACGCTACTATGATTTTGAGTGTCCAATCTATGGGGTACATTTTCAAAGAGTTAATAGTAAAAAGCTCTATTAAAATCAAAATGTAATAAAACAATGCACTATTAAAAATGAAATTTAATAGGAACTTTTACTACCACTTCCTTGCCAGACACAGTTTAAAAGTAAGCGAAGTAACACAATGCTATTGTCAGGGCAAAAATGCTAACGAATCGTGCTATTGTTTTTTCGATTTTAATAGCAGACTTCTACTGTTTCTACGGTTTTTGCTAAAAAGTCTGAATAATAGAACAATGCTATTGTTAAGGCAAAAGTGCTAACGGATTCGTCTATTGTTTCGCTGATTTTCATAGCAATCTTCTAGCATTTCTGTTAAGAAAAGGGAGTGCCGGATACGGCACATAAAAAGTGTGCCATTAAAGGCACAAAATTAGGTGCTGAGGGAACAGTTACAGCTAAAAGTGAACTTCATAAGCAAGCCCTCGGCGTTTGAGAGCGAAATACACCCATCGCACAAAACTTCGTTTTGTACTCTGTGTATTTCGCTCTGCGAGGCTTAGCCGCCACAAGGCGGATGTGTTCGCAAGACGAGTGCCTATGCACTCGCTCACAGGGAAAGTTTACTACTCACATCTCATCTATCTTATCTGTCCTCTTTTCCAAAATCAAAACTGGGAAAGGAGGAAATCGCTATGCCAAGAAATTCATTTGTGCAGATGTCAAAGCTCCATAATGTTCGTGGAAGAATCTATTATATCTCCAGTGACAAAAAACAGGAAAATCTCTATGCGGTATATGAAACCACAGACCGAAAATTTTGGACAGAACTTGCCAAGTGCAATCAGGCAGAATTTAAGAAAAGCGGTACAGAGGGAAAATGTATCGAAGCAAGAGAATTTATCATTGCCCTGCCGGAATCCTTTGTGGATTATCCGCCAGACGGACTATTAAAATATATGACGGATAAATTCAAAAGTCGGTATGGTGTTGATTGTATTGCAGCACTCCATCATAACAAACGAAAGACGAATTATCATATCCATCTTATCTTTGCAGAACGAAATTATCTTGACGAACCGATAGAAAAGATTGCCACCAGAAATATGTTCTATGATGAGAAAGGTAATCATGTTCGTACCAAGAAAGAAATCCTAGACGAGAATGGAACTATCCGTAAAAGGTGTAAGGTGATCAAGAAAGGTGAGGTCTACGAAAGACAGATGTTTACCATCAAGGACGCTCGCTTTAAGCAGGAACATTTCTTAGATGAGGTCAAGGTATTTTATACCGATGTCATCAACGGACTTGTCAAAGATGAGAAAGAAAAGCTGTCTGCATTCAAGCGTGGGGATGTCTATCTTGCCACTAAGAAAATCGGTAAGAACAATCCAAAGGCAGATAAGATTACACTCAATAATAAGGTCATACAGGACTGGAATCGTACTGTGGATCACGCTTTGGTATCGGGGATGGAGCGAAAGGAAATCTTAAAGGTAAAGCAGGAACAGATTTCAACTCCGATTAAGGAATCCATTCACAAGTATGGCAATCATCCGGAGCTTTTGTTTATGATTATCTTTCGGGCAATCGAGCTGTTAAAAGAACTCATAAAGTTGCTGATACAGAAACAGGAACAACAGAAAGCCAGAATCTCCGACCTTATGGAGCGAAGAAATGAAAAACAAGAGAAACAACCAGCTCCATCCGTTACACAGACAGACAATCAGACAATTCCTGCTGTGACCCAACCATTCAAAGCACCTGCTACTACTACCGCAGAAAAGACCGTTATTCCGCCAAGACCAAGAATGTCTGAGCTGGCACACGATTATGAGATGCGACTTGAAGAGATTATGGAGAAACTTAAACGACAAAACAGAGCCATTCATACGCAGGAAGTGAAAAAAGACCTTATTGACGAGGATTTGAAGAACTGTACAGGATTATTCCAAGGAAAGAAACGAAAGGAATTGCAGGCACAGTCTAACAAATACGCAGAAACGATTAAGATTATGAAGCAGGGATTATCCCATATCGTGCAGGATTACAAATATCCAACGGTAGATGCGTTCCTGCAAGTCTATAAACAAGGCAAGTCCGAGTATGAATCCTATGTCAAAGCAAACAAGGAATGGAACTCCAAGTATGGAGAAAACTCAATCCATCGAAAGCTGGCAGAAAAACAGGCAGAAGTTCAGAAACGGGAACAGGACAGAGATTTTAACTATCGTTCGCCATCAGACAGAGGAGCTAGATAATCTAATTAAATTCAAAAAAGATAAAGACCATCAAATTCTTTATCTTTTTTGAATATTTATGAAAAGTCATCCTGCTATTTAAAGTGTCTCATTAGATTTTTAATTGTTTCGACTATCATAAGAATGATTACGCAGAAAAAGGAATAAAACAATGTGGTATTCATCTTCGTGTTTCCAATTTTATAAAACAGCAGAAATCCAATGCTAACAATTATCACAGAAATAAGTTTATGTATCCATTTTTGTTTGGTGGTTAAACATATTTTATGGTTACTTATAGGTGCAAATAATATACACATAAGGACAAGTATCAAATATCCTAGTACAGTTGGCTTTAAATAGATTATAGCCCACTTATCAAGACAACCGAGAAAAAAGCTGCCTAAGATACATGTTAACTGCGTTGGAGCATGGGCACCTCCGGTATAATGTCGTAACAATGAAAAGGTAATTACCCAAATTAGGGTATAGCCGAGTGTATGTGATAAAACTCCCCATACGAACAATAACACTATGGTTATAAAAGTATTCAAAAAACATTCTAAGCCATATATGTATATTTCTAATTGATCCGCAGAAACATCCTCCCCGGATAGTTCTGCTAACTTATTAGCAATAGATGTAGCCCACTTCGTAATCATTCAAAATCCCCGCTTGTATCAAATCTTGTTGTATATTTGGCAAAAGCACTTATCACGTCTTTGGAATAAGAACGTGCGATTTGTGTAGTTAGATGATTTGACAATTCAATCGTTCCTGATGTAATACGATAGATATGTGCCATATTTACAATATAAGAACGATGGGTTCGGATAAATTCACTTGGCAAATGGACAATAATCTTATTTAGGGTAGACATTTGTTCATAGCATTTGCCGTCTACGGTCAATATATCCACATAATGTAATCTGCTCGAAAATGTCAATATATCTGCATAGGGAATACTTACAATTTCCTGCTTGTTTCGGTATATGTAGGTATTATTAGATAACTCCTTCGCGATTTCATCCAAACACAGAAAAAGAGTATTTTCCTTGACGGGTTTTAGCAAGTAGTTTAAAGCTCTGACTTCATATCCTCGGAATACATATTCTCTAAAAGCTGTTAAAAATACAATAATACCTTGATAACCAGATTCACGAAGGCGTTTAGCAACCTCAATTCCATTCATTTGCCCCATTTGTATGTCAAGGAAAAATGCTGAAGCCTGTATAGTTGTGCCTTCAGAATTTTTTGAAAAATATTCTTCGCCCGATTCGTATTCGTCAATTTCAATATCCCAATCATATTGCTGCCCGTATTTTCTTATTCCATTTTTCAGCCGTTCTGATTCGATCACAGAATCTTCAAGTATGGTTATTTTCATTTTCATAGTAGTTTGTTATTCTCCTTATCCGGTATCATAATATGTACGGAAAAAATTTTGTTATCAGATGTAATCTGCAATACGCCATCTGCCTTTTCTACAAGCTCTTTTACTCGTCTTATCCCAAGTCCATGTTCTTTTCCTTGTTTAACACTCAAAATGTCTCCATCAATGCTACCTTTTATCACACCATCATAATTATTTTCAATGTGAATCAGTATCATATTCTGGTAAGGTTTAATATAAAAATAAATGTATGGATGCTCGGTTGGATCAGAGATTATAAGTCTTTCTCCTGCTTCAATGGAATTATTCCATATATTTCCAAGTATGGATGAAAGCTCAACAGAATCAAGCGGAAAATTTTCAGGAGCCATAATAGAATATTCTGTCTTAATTCCGTGTTTTTCAGCATAATCAAGTTTTGCGGTAAGTATGCAGTCAATAGCAATATTTCCCGTTGCTATGGCACTTTGCGTAGTTGCAAGAGTGTTATGGTATTGCTCTGTATATGCTATAAGTTCATCCCATTTCTTGTCTTTTGCTAATACGTTGATTGCATCCACATAAATCTGCATATCATGTTTCATTTTTCGTAATCGTTCAGTTGTCTCAGATAAGCTATTGAACTCAGTCCTTTCCAGCTCATAAATCTTTTGTTCTTCCAGTAATCGTATGTTTTCTTCTTTTGAATAACCTAGCTGGTATATGTATAGCATCAATACTAAAAATAAAATAATAAAAAACAAGTCAACCAATGATAGCCTAGCTGAAAAGGATGAATCACCAAATTTATCAACAGATTCCAAAGTCAGCCTTAATATGTAGTGCCCGATTGCAAGTCCAGAAATTGCGATGAAAATATATGCAACTTTTTGGAACGGTGAAAGAGATATGTCTTTGTTTCCAATAGAATGAAATAACAAGACAAAAACAGCTATCATTGCCAAATATAACATGGTATATGGCTTCCGTAATGTTCCACCTAATAATAGCTCCAGAGACGCTCCTTTATAAAGAGTAACGGGAATAAAGAACGAAATCTGTTCTGCAACTAAGCAAATGATGGAATACGAAAAGCCCCAAAAGATACGGCGAATTATACTATCACGATAGAACAATACTGCATATCCAATGTCCAAAACACAAGATGACATCAAAGTGATGTAGGATGATATTCCCATTTTATTCAGCGTGCATAACACAGCAAACTGAAATGATACGAAAAGAAACATCAAAACTGCTTGATGTTTATAATTTGCTCGAATACGCAATTTTTTATGGATAAATATTATAAACAATGCCAGTTCTAAGAAATTAACAATATATTCCCATATTGAGTCAATATATAGCATAGCTACCACTTCCTTTAATCATTCTCCGTCATATTTTATCATCAATAAAGTAGGTACACAACATAATATGCTACCGTTTGTGCATAGTGAGCTACCATTCATGCATAGAGGTATTGAAAAGTATAAAGATTTTGTTATATTCAAGGTATACTACTACATCTTAAGTATTCTGAGAATCTATAATATGGAGTGGAGATGATAAGATGTCGTACTTTAGGAATATTAACAGGATATATAATGTGTACTAGTATGTGTTGCGTTTCAATTTTCATAAAGATAACCTTTAAGAATAATTGAAGATAACCGTTGTTACATGATTGAAAAGGAGTGAAGGAGTATGCATTTTAAAAAATCTGTTTTAAAAAATCATTTATTGTATAGCATTATAACTTTAATGGCTATAGCAATGCTATTTCCTATTACGGCATTTGCACAAGCTTATGTACAAACATGGGATCTTGTTGATTCTGGCAAACATCTAGACTATGACGGAAACAGCACTTACATGAGTTATATTAACACTGGGGCTGCCACATGGAATGCATATAAATCTGGAGTAATCAGAAAAGACAGTGCTTTTGTTGTAGAAGATGTATACGTAAGCGATGTCAATGCTTCGAATGGATGGGCAGGCATGACATATTCTAGTGGTAAAATTGAACTCAATACCTATTATATGAGCGGTTATAGTAATAGTAAAAAACAGAATGTAGCGACACATGAATTGGGACATGCATTAGGGTTGGATCACAGTACTTCAACAGATGTTATGGATGCAGCAATTACGGGACATACTAGTACGCAGGCATTATCTCAAAATGATAAAGATTCATATGATGCCGCATATAATAATTATTAGGGGAGGGAGAACGCTATGAAAAAATCAAGTATCTATGGTATTTTGTCTATTGTTCTTATCGTAGGAATGTTTTTTACAGGATGTGCATCCAAAAATAATGCAAGTCAACTGAATACAAATGTATCTAACTTGCCAATCCACCAGATGCACGCATCTTTTGTATATGATACTGATAACATTCGCGAAGCTGTTGGTATCTGTGATTACGTATTTGTAGCAAAGGTTGTCAGTTGCGATGGAACCGAGTATCGAAATGTTATAACGACTGAAGATGAAAAAGGAAATCCTAAGGAGGTCGGTTCGCCTTACACTAATTATACTATTCAGGTTCTCGAAAATATAAAAGGTGAACTTATTACAGATAAACCTATTCCTATTGTTAAACAAGGCGGAATTTCAGAAAAACAAGATGCTATTTATCTGTTTGAGAATGATTCACTGCCTTCCGAAAATTCCATTTATATCTTTTTGGCATATGCACAAGAGGATGGTTCGTTACTAATTTCTGGTCCAAATTCAAATGTAATGTGTAACGATTCGAATATGTATTCTATTAATTCTGTCTCAGAGGAAAAATCAGTTACAGAATACGATGAGTTTATTACATATAAAGATGCTAATGATAATGAGATTATTCCAGTTGATCGAGAGCGTTATAAATCTATATATGAGACTGACAATAATTAATCATTATTTCTGAAATATATAGATTAAAGATGGCAGGTAGGTGCTTAACCTATCTGCCATCTTTTCGGTTGTGCGCCTAGCGGCGCACGTTTCGTTTGCGCGCCATGGGCGCGCTCTCGCAG